>JACCDW011599828.1_pt1 | contig 102289 bp, 102 predicted proteins | sample 7449781 | NCBI WGS metagenome assembly JACCDW01 (sample SAMN15323449, study PRJNA562643) | freshwater metagenome | isolation source: river surface water | place: USA:Blue River Watershed | collected 2017-08-18 | reverse complement strand
AGCAGATATAATCATTATTAATAAATGTTTTTGATAAGTATTTATTAATAATGATTGCTCAAATTTTTTAGGCAAAATGTTTAAATAATGCAAAAAGAACAGATGATATGAATAGGAATATTAGGGCAGATACTGCAATAACTTTATAATTGTATTGACTATTTCGTGCTGTTACAGCAATAATGGAAAATGCTAAGAATATATATGAGATGAACAATGCACCGATAACTTTATCTTGAAATGTGCGAAGTTTATCAGGTGATTCAGTTAAGTCACCTGCTATAATTTTCTCTTCAACAAATCTGCGGTCATTACGTTGTGCATTTTTCTCTAACTTTGATTTAATTGTTTTCAAATCATTTTCTTTTTCATTAATTATATTTAATGCATTGTCCATTTTTTGAACAAATGATAATGCACCATTATTACTAACAATATTTGTAAGAGTTGTATTCAAATCAGTATATACAGCACTCATTGTTTCAAATTGTGATTTGATATCAAGAGTTTGTTCAAAAAAATTATTAGCGGCTTCAGGAAGATCTCCACCATTTTTACATTCTCTTAGATATGTTGCTAAACTTGTAGCAAAGTTTGTTGTTGCACTACCAGTACTTGTACATTGAGGGTTTGTTGTAGTAGCATCTGTAAATGATTCATACAACATTCTTTATAATATATTAATAATCATTTCGGTTATTAATAATCACTTTATGATGTTCTCATTTTTGTAATATGTGCATTTACTACATTCGGAAATGGTTCATTCAATTCAGGAATAAATATAGATAATTTGGTAATTATTGATTCTAATAATTCTATATCCTTTGTTTCCCAATTTGATAACGTAATTGAATTATTAAAAATTAATGAATTAGAAATATCATTATATCTTTCTGGACCATAACGTGCAATAACATCATTTATTTCATTAATTGCAAATCTATTTAATATTGCTAATCCTAAATCAGATATATCTCCAATAGTATTTAAAAAATGTGATGTATTAAGAGATTCATTGGAATACATAATATCAATCATATTCAATATATGATCACATCTTTCATCAACAAATGATATATCTACAGATGATTTGAGCTTACTATTTATAGATGCAGTAGATGTTTTTTTATCTGCAATCTCTGATTTAATCTTAACGAATTTTTCATTAATATTTATACCATTACGAGTAACCGTATTTGATGATATATCATATAATAACACATTATCAGAACCAACAGTTGCTATTTTTTTATTATTAGATGCTGAATTAACTGCTCCAATTAATGAAGCTTTGATGGATGCCATTTTTATTATAATATATTAAAATAGTTATTAATTACCAGCAATAGAGTCACCTAGAGATGATAATGAAGAACCGAGACTTTGTCTTGCAGAATTGAGAGCATCTGTTGCAGTACCAGGTAAATTGGATACAGCATCTACAGCAGCATCAGCAGCATCTGATACAGCTTGACAATCGGGTATAGGAATTGGTTTTTTATTGTATACATCAAAATTGCGTTTATTCCAATAACGATTATTACGTAATTTCTGAGTATATTGTGCACGACTTACAACAGTAAATGTGAATATGACTAATAGAATAACTGTAATTATTGAAAATATACCAGTATTGAATAATCCACGGCGCCAAAATAATACAACAACTGTTTCAACTAATAAACATACAAATAGTATTTGAAATATAAAAAGTGTATCTAATTTATTTGATGAAGCCCATTCATTAATTTCATATTGACGTTTTGCATTATCATTATCCATTACATATTTATTTGCTTCAGCTTCAACATTTTTATAGAAACCTTGTTGAAGATTATTCAAATCATGATTACGTTGTGTATAATAGTATTGATTTTTTTGTACATCAACAGCACGATTCATATCAGAATAGGATTTGGTAAATGCATCTTGACGAGCTGTAGTGATTTTATTGTAAATATTATCACTAGCAGTTTGTAAATATGTAGATAACTGTGCCGGATTTGACTTTAATTGATTAATACTATTAGCTAATTCAACGTCTTGTGCTAATTGTACATCACGTATTAATGAATCAAAATTGTTTGCTGGCATTTTGATTTATTAATAGATTCTTAAATTATAATTATGTCTAATTTGATGATGATGCTCTATATACGTAAACAAGCATACCTAACGCAACAACATTAAGGAAAGAATATAATGATAATAGATTACGATTAGCCTTGTTTTTTTCTTCTGTATATTCAACCATACGTTTGTATAACTCGGTAGTTGATGATTTATCTTTAAGAATTGCAGCTTGTTTTTGTAAATTTGTTGCATGTGTTTGTAATTCTGTATTAATATCATTTGCAGTTGATGCATTTGTTTGAGCTAGTTTTAAACGATTTTGTGCAACACCATTTGATAAAATGATTAAATCATTTAATTTAATATTTAATGACTCTGTTATTGTTAGATATCTATCTACATCTGCTGCAATTGAAGCATTTACATTACCTGCTGTGGTATATTGTGTTGATAACTTTGTTAACAGAGTTCTTAATGCAGATTTATAACGTGCTTCATAATGACAGTATTCATTTTTAAGATTTGTTGCAAATGTATTCTCAGCAGTAATATATGCCTGAATTACTGTATTTTGTGAATTTGTACTTGATGCTGTTTTTGCAGCATTATTAAATTCAACTGTTGATGGTTGAGTCGGAAGCTTATTATTCTGTATTAATGCTGTAATCCATGATGTTAATGCAGTATTCAATAATACACCATTTGTACTTCTTGATGGATTATTCGGTAGCATTTGAAGATAGCCATTAGGAAATAATGCAGTTAATTGACTATCTGTAAATGTTGCATTAGAGTTCGGACAAGACATTTTACTTAATTATATTATTATATCTTACCATCTTTTTTGGCTGCATATATTGCAAATCCTGAAACTAATCCAACAATTAGTGTAATTAAAAGATATGGTGATAATAATAATCCTTTAATTGAAAATGGTTCATCAGATTGTGGTAGTTTAACGGACTGTATTGTTCCTGTTATTGAACCCACTATATTTGGAAAGAATGTAGATAATGCATATAATCCACCCATTAAAAATATTACGGTTAATGATAACATAATTGGCAATGAATTTAAATGTAGAGGTCTATTAATACCACCATATAATTCACCGTAAGATGATTTTTCATCTCTTGTTTTAATTAATTCTTCACGTTCTTCACCTGTATCAACACGTTGTTCAAGTTCCTTAACATCTTTTTTTAAATTTGCAATTGATGTTTGTTTTTCTCCTAATTTATTTAGTCTTTCACCAATATCTGCTTGAGATGATAATGTATTTAATAGCTGTGAAGTATCTGTAACTAATGTTTTAAAAGCTGCATATTTAGTATCTATTTGTTGTATTTTATCTAATATTGAATTATCACCAACTAATTTGGAATCATCTGTACCTGCTGTTTTAATATATTCAACAAAAAGTTGATTTATTTGATTTACATCATTCGCTAGTTGTGTAGTTCTATATGTTTCCAATGCATTATATCTTGAAGTTAATTGACTTCTTGTTTGGTCAATTTCTGCTAATGTTGGCATTCTTTTACTATTATGTACTATTAGATATGTCAAAAACTGATGTTTTTGCCACATCTAATAGCATATCATAGTACCTACTGAAAACAGGACTATGTACTATTGCTTAATAGAAATATCATTTAACATATAATATTATTTTTGTAAATATATTATATTAAATTTTTATGGAGTACATACACGATATACTGTATAAGTACCAGCAGATGGACTTGGTCGTACAATTTTAATAATATCACCGGGTATAAGCCCTAAACAGCGTGCAATAGGGTCTATATGGAATTTAATAATAGGTAGCTGTGATTTAGAAGTAATATTTAGTTGTTTCATGAGTTCTTCATGAACATCATTTCCAACAATCGTGTGTGGTGGAACTAGTACATGATTTAGGGGATTCAATACAATTTGTGGAATATAGAAGAATGCAATGCGTCTTTTATTATTATTCCACTCAGTTAATGCAGCAAGATGATGCGTATCTGTGATTGGTTCCTGAATTAGAAAGACTCCTTCATAGAATTCTCTGTCTTCTTCATCCACCTCCATTTTTTCAAGAATATCTTCAAAGAAGATACCAATCTTTTGTTTCATAAGACGTGATGTAAGATAATTAACTACGCAATGACGTTTATCTTCTACTGAATGTTGAAGGGTCATATTAAGAGATGAATAATTCGAAATGAATGCATCAATTTCTTTTGGAGAAAACTTACGATAGGGTTTTGTATTATATCCACGTCCCTCAAGAATATCTAGAATCGTTATTCTTGAACGATAAATATAATCTGTTCCAATTACACTCATTTTAATATATAATATTACTATATCTTTAAGGGATTATATAAATAGGACATATATCAAATTTTTATTCCAATTTAACCACCTGTACTGCTGTATTTGCAGGTATTGATGGTTTCATTTGTTCTTCTTGTTGAGGCTTCTTTTTAACACACAAAGTTCGTTTTGTTGCTGGGATTAATTGTGGATTTGTTATTTGTTTTACTGTGCTTTCCATTGGTGCTGTTAGCACAGGTTCCATTTTAGTAATAGGTACAGGAGTTGGATTTATTTCTTTAATATTGTCATCATTTGGTTGTATAGGAACTGTGTCATCTACAAATATGGTTGGTTGCTCGACCTGTACATGTTCTCCTGCTGACTGCTGTTCTCCTGGCTGCTGTTCTCCTGGCTGCTGTTCTCCTGGCTGCTGTTCTACCTGTAGTGTATTTCCTGTCTCCTGTGCTGTTAACTGTACTGTATCCTGTATTGATTGTACTGCCATTTCTGTTTCGCGAATCTTCTGTTTCATATCTTCAAGACGTTGCTGTGCATTTATTAAATCTTCTGCCATGACAACTTTTTCTGCTGGTGTAGCCATTTCTTCAACCTTTATTAAATCGGGTAGTTGGAGTTCAGTCAATTCAATAGATTCCTGTGAAAGACCCTCAATAATATTATTCGTTCCACGCAAACGTGTAAGGCCGCGAGTAGATAATACACGCATACTCATATTCAAGAATGTATTGATTTCTTGTTCAAATAATTTTGTTGCATATGGCATTTCCACTTCAATAATCTCATTATTTGGTTTGGATAGTGGTGGCAATAATTCAAGAGTATCATATGTATTACCAATAAACTGTAGAGGTCCTTGACACATTGGACAAATAGAAATACCCAATTTAGCATTATATATAGGTATAGTACCACATCCAGTACACATAGGGAATTTAGCACCATCAGAACGCACTGTAATAGATTCGCGTAAAAAGGAACTTGTACCATGACATACAATAGTATCACGTTCTTGTTCACCAATTTTGAGACCACCTTGATTACCACGACCACCTGTAGGTTGATGAGTACGTTGTTCGCGACGACCTTGACCACGTGCATTCCATTTATCTTCTACCATGTGTTTGAGACGCATACCATATAATGGACCAATAAAAACAGCAGCTTCCATTTGTTCACCAGTTTGTCCATTATAGAGAACTTCATTACCGAATTTTTCAAATCCAAACTGTTTTTCTAAGATACTACCATATATATCAGCAGGGGAACCTTCATTCATAAATGCAGTACCATCTGCCACAGAACCAGCTAATGCAGCAGTTTTGCCGCCAATTTGTTCAATAAGCTGTGCGATAGTCATACGTGATGGGATTGCATGAGGATTCATAATCATATCAGGAACTAATCCATAACCTGTACGAGGCATATCATGTCCTCGTACTAACATACCAATTGTACCCTTTTGACCGTGTCTGTTAGAATTACCTGTCCATACTGGTTTTCCATTTCTTCTAACATAAAATATATGTGATGGTACTTGAATACAATATACTTTACCTGTATGTTTTACAATTTCTTCTATTTGAGTATTTTGTGTTTTAACATGACTGTGATTAATTGTAGGATTATTTTTTGTTTTATTAATTGTTAAATACCATGCATCTGCATTAGCCTGTGTTTCCTTACCTTTAATTATAAATTTAGTACCTGCTTCATATCTTTTTATTTTATTAGCAGACCAACCTGCATGTAGACATAATTGTTGAAATTGATCAGCTAATTGAGTAGATGATGTAAAAAACATTTCTACACCATTCTTCATTATTGTACCATCGCCTGCAATTAACCCTTTTAATAATATTCTACATTGTCTTTCACTTAATAGCCATACCCATTCTGGCAATGTTTTATTTATAGCACCCTTACTATATTCATGTAAATATTCTCCTAATTGTTTATTACTAATATACAATTTAGTATTATCACTATTTGAGTATACATTTAGTCCTAACTTATTAGATAATTCAGTAAATTGTGATATATCATGTTCACTGCATAATGATATTTCAATTCTATATTCTGAATTGTTATATGAAACCCATCCATCAGACATCCAATAGCCAAAAAATTCTAAGAATGCATCCATATCTAAATTAATATTAATTGATGATGCATGTTCACATTCTTTTATAATTAATTGGTAATCAGAATTATTATTAATAGCATCCTTTTTATATTGAACTCTCTTACCAATTATATCTTTTGCTTCAATTAAAGAAAAAACTTCAGAATTTCTTTTCTTAATATACATTTTATGATTCATTGTTGTTAATAAATCAATTTGTTGAGATTTAATATGATATAAATTTTCATTATTACAATCAAATTCATATAATTCAGTAGGATTTACATATTCGATATTATTATTTACTAATGAACATACTTTATCATTTAAATTAATATCTTTAATAGATTTCCAACCATTAAAAGTTAATACTTCATGGTCATCAGTTAAACAAAATTTATCGCCCAATTCAGGTACACGGTCTTGAACAACACGAATTTTCACCATACGAAGACCAGTAGGTGAAACAGTGATAACAACATCATCTACGCGACCAGTAGTCCATACTTGTGGTGTTAGAGAAGAATCCTTGTAAGCGCTAGCTATATCACTTGTCATATATGCGCCGACAAGAACGGTTGATTCAGTTACAACTTCGCCAACACGAATTATACCGCGTTCATCTAATTTAGTGTAGTCAAGTCCAGGACGTAAATCCATCCAGCTAGGAATCATAGCAGGATTACCAATACGAATACGCGACATGGTTTTTTCATCATCATCTTCAAACATTTCATATGAACGGAAACAGACTGTACGAAACATACCACGTTGTATAGCATCTGCATTCATTACAATACCATCATCTTGATTATAACCAGTAAAAGCTGCAATAGCAACAACTATATTCATACCATATGGCATACGTCCTTCAGCAACATAATCCCAATATAATGTACGAGAGAGTGGTGCTTCACCATAACAGAGTATATGTGTATTATTATCATAACGGTTTTTCCAATTGGTGGTATATATAGAAATACCCTGTTTGGATTGTGAGCATGATAACTGATTACGAGGTGATTGATTATGATTTGCATATGGAATTTGTGCAGTCATAAGACCCATTATTGTTGAAGGATGAATTTCCATATGAGATGTTTCTGCATCAATATGTTCAGGAAAAGCGGCAATATAGAGTTCATTATGTTCATATGGATCAATATATTCAATAATACCAGTATATGGTTCAAGAGCCGCTTCATAATCTGCAAAGGTGAGTTTAGAATGTCCAGCTAGGGGGTCAATAAAATCCGCTCCATCAAGTGTAATATCCATACGTTCAGGGTGTGTACCAATTACTAAATTGCGCCAACTGCGTAGTTTGGTGAATTTGTCATATGGTACTCGTTGTTCAGATTGTTCTAAAACGACTAATGGTCTTAATGGACGCCCTTCATCAAGGTATAAGAATACGCGACGTTCACGAATATTGAAACCGCAGCTAATTGATGGAGAGAGGAAGCCAGTACGTTTGAATAATTTAAGAATGCGTACTAATTGTAGAGGATGCTTAGTAAAACCAAAAATACCACCATTAATAAATACAGGAACATATGCAAGACGTTGCATACCAGCAGGAACGGCTTCACATGGTAATACACCACCACGTGTTTTTAACCATTTCATAATAGGTGCAGGATCAGTTGCAGTAGATATTGCGGTCATAATACTGAGATTTTTAGTGATACCAATAGAGGAACCACCAGGAGTTTCATGTGTACAAAAATAGCCAAATTGACTTGAATGAAGATGGCGAGGACCTGTTAGCTTCAAACTAGTATCAAAGTTGAGTAGTACACGTCTACAGTGTGACATGAAATCCATATATGAAAGACGAGAAAGACTTTGTAGAACGCCTGCTTTTTCTTCACCAAGACCAGTTCCCCAACGTCCTTTGAAACCACGCATAATACCATCAGTAATTAATGGTGGAAATATATGATGTGTATTTTTGAAAATATTTAAGAAATTCTCTCCAGAATATGTTGATTTATTGTAGTTATATTCTTCATCAATTGCACGTCCTACAGCTTTTGTCCATGTATTATATGCTCCTTGAAACAGCATTTGAATTAAGAAACCAGATACAAGACAGCGTTGATTACGAATATCATCTTTATCAGTTGATTTATCATATCCTGTTACAACATATAACATACGTTTTACAGCATCTGCTAAAAATACAGCTTTTGTTTGTGTAGATTCTTCAATATGGATGAAGAGATGATTATGTATAATATCTAATACATGTGCTTCACCAAAGCCTTTTGTGAGGGTTTTAATATATTGAATAGCGGTATATGTTGTGAAAAATGGAGCAGCTTCAATAATGGACGGTATTAATAGATTTGCCATACGTTGACCATCAGGAGTATCAAGATTAGGTATGATTGTACGTATAATATCTTCATCACTTTGAATACCAAGTGCACGGAATAGAATGAAGAGAGGTATAGGTTTTCTTACCATAGGAATAGATACTTGAATTGATTCAGATGCACGTACATATGCGAGGGATATACGTTTTACAATACGTGTAGAGGGTGATAGACAACTTATTGTGGCATATGTATGAATATCAGGATCATTATCTTGTTTAGTGATATAGAGTGTATTGAAAGCCTGTTCTTGGCGTGTAATAAGAACTTTTTCAGCACCATCAACAATAAAGTAGCCGCCAGAATCATAGTGACATTCACCAGCTTGTGTTAGAAACTCTTTTGTTTTATTATGTAAGAGACAATATTTACTGTGAAGCATAATTGGTATTTTGAATAATTCATATTGTGTAATAGTAGGCAATTCATATACTGTGGATTTGAGGCCATCTGCTGTAAAAACTGTATGTGTTACTTGAACATCAATATCAGCATATACAGTAGATGCATATGTTAAATTGCGTAGGCGTGCTTCATTAGGAAATAATAGACGGACATCAGAGGAGTTATTTTGAATAATTGTAGGTGTCCCTATAGTGATATTACCACCTTCTCTACCACCAATAAATAGCTCAACTTTGTATGTATATTGATTGCCTGAATTTGGTATTAAATCTTTGAGAATAAGTAATGGATTCTTGGATTTAATAATATTTGGTAGGTCCTTAGAAATGAATTGGTCATATGAATCAATATGATGTCTAGTGAATGGATAGGATACTGTGCGAAAATATGAATCAAGCAGCTGTTTGGAAAACTGTCTGCTGTCTTTTCCTGACTGTGCTGACTGCTTTGGACTGTCCTGTATTACTGTTTTAGCTGCTACAGATGTATCATTAAGCATGTTATCATTATATTGGTCTAAAAATTTATCAATACTAATCTCCTCAGACATTTATTATATAATAAGCTATTGTTAATTAGTGTTTAATATATTAATTAACAATTGTTTATTTTGCTGTATAGGCTCTTATACTGATGTTACATCAGCGGCAGTTCGAGTTATTTGTGATATATTTGTTCCAGGAATGAATGGAACATTTTTTCCTGTTAGATAAGAAAAGGAGTGTTGTGATGCATCGGGTGATGCAGAAGGAGGGAGTCCTTTCCATGCAGCCATAGCATCATACATTACAGATGTGGGTGAATCAGTTGAAATAGGTCTTTGGAAGACGGAATCTAAGAATGCCATACCACCACGTTGTTTACGATTCTTTCTAGTACGTTTACCTCCTTTGAATATATTTTGTGATACTGAACCAAATTGTGCTGTATTTGCACCAGGAGGTGTCATATCAACCTTACCACATAATTGCATTTGTGAATTTTGAGGGAGTTCTAAGCCATCAATTTGATATTTAGGAAATTGACCGTATACACCATCAATACCAGGTCTCATAACATCATTTAATGGTGCCATACCACCACGTTGTTTTTTGGGAGATACTTTCAGGAAATTAAGATATGCTTGTGCAGCAGTTGCATCTATTTTACGATGAAATACCTTTCTCCATTCACTTTGAAATTTCTTCACCTTTGACTGCATGCTTTCATCCGTTTTCATTAAATTTACAGCATATGTACGTATATGGTCTAATGAAGCACGAAGACCCTGTACAGTATGCACTCTATGTTTTCTAGTTTTCTTGGGAGCTACCATCTTACTTATACTTTATTAAAGAAAGATGGACGGATATTTCGTGAATTTTTATTAGGTGATACAGTATTTTTAATCGTAGATGCAGCATTAGATACAGTATTAACAGCAGATTCTGCAACAGTAGATACAGTTTCTGCAGCACTAGATACAGTATTTTTAACAGTATTTATTATGGAAGCAACAGGCGATAAAGTGCTATTATTAGCAGTAATAGCCGGACTTGGCATATTAGGAACAGGTACTTGACCACCTTTGAATAATGAAACAACAAAAAAAAGAATAAAGAATACTAATGCAGCAATAGCAACACCAGGTGCATAGAATTTCAATTGTTCTTGCCAAGTAGATAGTCTATATTCTGATGAAAACAATTTATAATGATGATACATACCAAATGCGAGTAATGCTAATGATAATACTAATACAATCATAGGACCCATACGAGGTATAATAACAAAACTGGTCACACCAGCAAGTATTAATATTACGAGACTTGGTAAGAAAAATTCCATCTTTAAAACTTAATAATATTATGTATTTTATTGTTTATCAATCCTTTATAATTAAGTCATATATGTATGATTTATTAGATTTTTTCAATAAGGTCAATATGAGTTAGAAAGTGTTTACGACAACAATAGCGACGGAGACCCAATTTATCTAGTACCTGTTTTTCGGGTGTATCTATAACAGATGTTGCATCCATATAAATAGTTGAACTTGATTCTTTACCTGTCATCTTACGAATTTGTGCTACACGAGCCTGATATGCTCGCCATTTATCAGCCAATACATTACCACAATTCATACATCTTACTGGAATTATCATTTTAATCTATTATAATCAATATCTTCTAAGTATGTGAATACTATAAAATGAAAAATAATTGTAAATCAAATTTTTATAGTATTATATAACGCAAAAATATGCGGTTATTATGAATTATATAATATCATATATCCGGTTAAAATGTCTAGTGTTTTATATCAATCAGGTCTAAATTATCAGGCAACCAATCCTGTACGTAATGAAATTCAAAGTCTGCATCGTCAAGTAGATGAATTAAAATGGAGAGTTGATACTATTATGGGTGCATTTGATAAATTAGGTGGAGATGCACAAGAATTTATAAAAAATGCATTAATTGAACGTGAACAAGATCGTGCTGCAAAAGCTGCTGCTGCCGCCGCTGCTGCTGCTGCAAATGCATCACGTAATTCTCTCCAACAATCATCTCAACCAGCAACCAATTTTGGAACAAGTATTGCATCTATACAAGCACAACTAAACCAACCTCCTGGCGCTGGTAAACGTTTCTAATAGATAAATCTATATATTATATTAATTATTATTTATCATAATTATAATTAATCTATATTGTACCTGACTGTTTAATTTTTCGAAGAGTTGCTTCAGAAATTGTAATATCATATTCTTCAGAAAGTTTGAAAACTAAATGTTTTGCTGGCATTGTAGGATATTCTTTTAGAACTGTTTTAATATTTTCCTGTTCTAATTCAGACCATTTAGACTGTTTTGTCTGTCCTATTTTTTTAACTATTTTATCATTATTATCAGTCAAACGCATTGGACCATCTGATGTCTGAACAAGGGGTGCCAATTCAATTTGTCCTGCATGATGAGCATCATGGCATTTTTGACATACTACAATTAAATTACGTTGATTATCACGCATTAATCCTGTATCACTAAATTTATTACCAGTTGCTTCAACACGCGGGCGTATATGATGCACTTCTAAATCCCTCACTATTTCTGAACCACATTGTTCACAAGCACGTCTAATAACAGCTGGATTCCATGCAGATGTTGTTGTCTCTTCTTCCACTTTCGAACCAAGTAGTTGACGTCTTATTTTATGTGCAGAATCAATGAAATCCACTGGCAAATCTAGTGCACGTGCAACTTCTAAACCATATAGTGATGAACCTGCACCTGGTCTCAAATGACGTTCATATATTAGTTTCTTAATTGCAGCATTATATACTACACGTAAATGCCAAATCTGTAGATTTAATGTAGATGGTTCAGGGAGTATATCAAGTAGACCATGTAAATGAGTTGCAAATATATATTTTACATTACGTTTTGAAAACCAATGTATACCTGCTGTAACAATTGCTTCTGCTGAACGTGTTTCTGTTCCTGCACATAATTCATCACCGAGTACAATAGAATTATCATCAGCATATTTTAATATATCACGCAGTTCTACCATTTCTACTGCAAAGCTAGATAGACCTGCATAAATATTATCATGATTCAAGATTCGTGTATATAATGCAGTAAATGGGCTAAGAATACATTCAGATGCAGGTACATATGCACCACATTGTGCTAAATGTATAGCAATACCAGTTGCTTTCATTAATGATGATTTACCAGATGCATTCATACCATATACTAACCAGCCATTTGTGCCATTCGTACCTAGTTCAATATTATGCGGTACATATTCAGTACGTGTCTGCTGTGATTCAATTATAGGATGACGCAGGTTTTTTAGAGATATGGATGCAGTTTTTTCAGTAGATATAACAGGCCGACAGTATCCTCGAGACACAGCTTCACGAGCCAGGCATTGTGTACAGTCAATATTTACCAGCCAGTTCTCAACAGCTTTCCACCAATTATTACTATTTGTAAAATCTCTACATACACTTTCAGTTGCTTGTATAATTTCCTTCTGTAACTTTTCACGTAATCCTATAATCACAGCATTCTTCTTTTCAAGCCATGGACTATCAATCCATCCACCACTTTTCAATTGAGATATTTCAATACCTTCTACACCTTCTATTATACCCTCTACTTTTCCAAGATTCTTCTTAAAGGATGCCAATGCTATTTTTGTACCGCGAATACCATATGGTATTTTATCACGCTGTTCTACTCTTATTGCATCTTGTGAACATCCTGCAACACTCCTACACGTTTTTGCAAATACCTCAATCTCATTTTTAATTTCCTGTATTTGATTCTCTATAATACAAATATTTGACCATGTTTCTGAATTAAATGGACTTATATCTTCATTATTCTTTTCAGCCTTCTCAATATCTATATGTTTTATAAATATTTCCTTCAGAAATTTATTAATATTGTTTAATAGCAGAGCTTCATTATCATTATATAACACTTTTACATTTTTAGATATATATTCAAGAAGATGAATTGTATATGTATAGGTAATATGTAGTTTAATGAAATCTGAGGAATCTGCAATGAATGCCTGAATACGTCGATGAATACGAGGTAAATCAAACATACCGCGTAACATACGCACAATATTATTCATTACATCCGTTGATATATTAAACAGAGCATCAACCTCTTGTAGCCGTTGTTCAATAACTGTTGAAGATGCACTCGGCATTAACAAACGTTCACGTATACCACGCTTACCCATTGGTGTAACACAGGATGTATACATGCCAAGAATAGAATCTTGTATACGTGGTGTAAGAATTTGCAACTGTGTTAATGCATTATTACCGAGCCGCATATATTGTTCAGGTTTCCATGGAATATTCTGTTGAAGATTTTGAAATGCAGATGGAAGATGGTCTTCAATGAATCGTAGCAATGTTGTTAGAGCACGTTCTTCACAGGAACCCTCAATAATAGATAGCCAGTCCCATACTGGCATCATTGTTTGAGGTGAATATACACGTCGTAGAAACTCCTCACGAACTGCGGTCTTTTCTAATTGACCCTGTACGTCTGCATTACCTGAACGTATATGTATTAGATTCTGTACACATCCAAGACGTCTACGAAAAGCCATTTCATCAGGACAATATAGTTGTTCACCGCGCCAACAAATAAGAATTTCACGTGGAGAAGATATTTGAATAAACTGTACAAGTTCATCCGCTGTCCATCCTGACTGTATATCACCATGAACTGTCCCTGCTGCTGTTTTCGTCACACCTGTAGATAAATCAAACATTGCTGCGCCCCATTCAGGCATTGAAAACCATATACATATAAATGAGGCAATATCATTTGCTGAAAGAGCTTCAATATGTGTGCCTGGTGATAGAATACGTGCAACATCACGGCTTATAACACGACCTGTTCTATCCTTCTTTTGGTCAACCACTACAACTGTCCAACCACCATTTGTCAGGCGTCCTGCCCACTTATGTAGCGAATGGTCAGGTACACCTGCAAATAAACCATCCTTTCCATTCAATCCATCTCCTTTTCTTATAGTTACTTGAATTCCAATGAAATCGACAATTGCATTTACATTACAATCTGTAATACCAGTTGTAGGATCTAGACTATCATACAATTCATAGAATGAACCTACTTGTAGAAATATAGCTGTTTTTTCACCATATATCTTGCTATATTTATTGTAGAAATCCAAATATAAATCATACATTTGTTAATAAATATTATAAATAGAGTGTATTAAAAATAATATTTATATATCGAGGCAATTTTTTTAGATAGTTCTAAATTTATTGGATAAGATTCCTATCAATTCGTGCTGTAATTTTAACACGACATATTGGACATGCACTAACTTTATTTGAACATTCACCACATGTATAATAATGACCACATGGATTAAATACAATGGTTTTTTCATTGCAGAAACAAATTGCGCATTCAGTTGTTTCTGTATCTTCAAATACCTTGATATTTGATGTATCAATTTGTTGCGGTTGCGTATTATCTACAATAGAGATTGCATCGCGTTTTTTAACAGAATAGAAATATTTACCACGCATTGTAATTAATGTAACATAATATGATGGTACTCGAAAACGACGACCTTCAATACGCAAATCTCGTGGAAACTGTACATTCGCTGTATTCAGATATCCTGGTGTTGTAATTTTAACACGTAGTTTATTATATTCATTAACACATATTAAATCAACAAAGGACTCCATTAGTAATTAGATTAATAGACGATATCTTTATATTTATAAATAACCTAATCAAATTTTCAGGGGCGAAGCGTATTATAGAGAACTATTTGCAACAATCATTGAATCTTCATACATTTTACGGAGCAATTCAGGAGGAGCATTGCTGCCACCTTTAATAATTTTCTTTTGAAGTAAATGTTTTTTAATATCATCAATTGGCATATTTTGTGCAGCTTTTCGTGTTGTATTTGCTCTTTTTAATTTATTATGAATTTTATCGGTTGTAATTGAAATTCGTTTAATTGTGTGTTTTCTTTGGGGTTTCACAACATGTTTATCTGCAGTATGTTTTTTTACTAAAACAATACGATGAGTCTGTCTTTTTGGTGCAATTTTAACCTTGATTTTAGATTCACTACCACCAATAACCGGAGGGGGTGGTACATTTGTCATTTGTCCACCAGTAGTAGTTGATGTTGGAGTTATTATTTGTGTTTGTTCTAAATTGTCTTCTCTAGATATACCGCCAATTTGCAGAGCTTTACGTTTACGTGTTACACCGCGTCTTCTTTTTGTTCCACCAATTAATGTATTAGCATCTCCAGTAATTGTAATGGATTTAATTTCAGATGACATTATTAGTTAATTATTCGAATATTAATAACTTAAAATCAATTCATAATTATAATACAATATATACCGTTTATAAAAATTTGATTTCATTTCGATATATAATAAATAGTATATATCTTATTGAATAAAAATTATAATGGAACATTCAACACCATCTTATCGTCATTTACTGGATACATTCTTTGGTCAGGCAGATGGTAGACAGATTATTCATCATCAAATAGAATCATTTAATAATTTTATTGAACATGATGTTCCTGAAATCATTCATATGATAAATCCAATTACTGTAAAGGGTTCTCCAGAAACTCCATTGGGTGGTCCACGTACTGCACTAGCAACCGCAACAGGAATGTCCAATTCTGCGGCGAATGCAATGCTTGGCGTTGAAACAAATATTCAACCAGAGGCACAAGAGGCAGTAGATGGTTCTATAATTCCTGTAGTACGTCCATCTGCATCTGGACCAGTTGCACCCATTCAACATGAATATGAAATTGAATTAGTATTTGAAAAAGTGAGTCTTCGTAAACCAACAATCTTTGAAAACAATGGTGCAGTACAACCTATGTTACCAAATGATGCACGACTAAGAAATCTTACATATGCTGCACCACTGAATGTAGATGTACGAATTACTACAACATTTATTGACCATAGTCGTGGTGGTATAAAAGAACAGCGTCAACGTCTATTTCCACATGTGCATCTAGGTAAAATTCCAGTAATGGTTGGTTCAAAATATTGTTTGCTGAAGGACCAAGATAATATTCATCCAAGTAAACTGGGTGAATGTGCGTATGATTTGGGCGGATATTTCATTATTCAAGGTGGTGAACGTGCAATTATTAGTCAAGAACGCATGTCTGAAAATCGTCCATTTGTCTTTCGTAATAATCGCAATACGAAGGAAGTAGAATCTGTTGAAATCAAAGCAATTGGTCCAGATAATGACCAAGTACCAAAATCAAATGCAGTAAAAATTGTATATCATCCAAAGAATCCCCAAATTCTCCTACTTCGTGCAACAGTTCCTCGCATCAAAACAGAAATCCCACTATTTATTCTCTTTCGTGCATTGGGTATTCTTGCTGACCAAGATATTTGTGAACTTATTCTTGGTAAAGATGGGGATGCTGCATTTAATAGTATTCTAGATGAGAGTATACATGAAGCATCTGAAGTACGAACTCAAGAAGATGCATATCAATGGCTATCACAATATATTAGTAGTTGGTCAGTAAAAAATCAGAAACCTCTTATTGTACAAGATATTCTACAGGATGAACTATTTCCTCAAGTAGCATATCGCAAGAATGATTATGATTATGAGAAGGGGTGTTTCTTGGCTCATATGACACGCAAAGTACTATGGACTTGGCAGAATCGTATTATTCCAGATGATCGTGATGCATATCCAAATAAGCGTGTAGATATTCCAGGATTTCTACTTGCTGATTTATTCCGTAAAACATTTACAACACGTATGATTAAGGATATACGTTCTGCACTAAGTAAGGAAATTCATGGTGGTAGTTGGCGTGCATCAGGCAATTTTGAAGAGATTGTGAATATTAATAATATTAATAAAATTATTAAATCTACTATTATTGATGTAAATCTTCGTTCATCTATGGCGACAGGTAATTTTGGTTCAATGAAGATTGGTGCACCAGCCAAGATTGGTGTATCTCAGGTATTGAATCGTTTGAATTATGTATCATCCATTTCACATTTGCGTCGTATTTCTACACCAATTGAGAAAACTGGAAAACTCATTGCTCCACGTAAACTACATAATACACAATGGGGATTCATTTGCCCATGTGAAACTCCAGAAGGTGGTTCTGTAGGTGTAGTTAAAAATATGTCATCTACAACATTTGTTAGCATCTATTCAAATCTCAATATTGTAAAAGATTATCTAGCAAAACAACAATATATGGTGCAATTAAAGAATGCAAGTATTGATTTGAAACATGAAGGTGTTCGTGTATTCTTAAATGGTGCATGGATTGGTGTTTTCCCAATAGATAAAGCAGGAGATGCTGTTAATGATATTCGCCGTGCAAAACGTGCAGGTATTATTCATAATCACACAGGTATTGTATGGAAAATTGCAATGAAAGAATTGTGGATTACTACTGAAGCAGGTCGTTTGCTACGTCCACTAATGTATGCTCCTGCACTACGTGAAATTATGTCAGATAAAACACTAATTAATGAAGTAAACAGCATTAAAGATTGGAATAAACTCCTACTATGGGAAACACCAAGTGGTAAAAATCTAATTGAATATGTTGATTCTGGTGAAACAGATGGTATATATATTGCAATGGGAATGGAGAAAGCTCTTACAGACAAACATACAACACATGCAGAGATTCATCCATCTATTTGTCTTGGTTCACTAGCATCAAACATTCCATTTCCTGACCATAATCAATCGCCACGTAATGCATATCAAAGCAGTATGGGTAAACAAGCAATGGGTATGTATGCTCTCAATTTCCGTGAACGCTTTGATGCAATTTCACACATTCTATGTTATGCAGAGAAGCCTCTTGTATCGCCTTATATGAGCAAATTCTATGGCGCACAAGACCTACCTACAGGTCAAAATGTTATTGTTGCAATTATGCCATATAATGGATATAATCAGGAGGATTCCAATATGATTAATAGAGCAGCATTGGAACGTGGACGTATGCGTTCTATCTTCTATCGCACATATAAGGATGAAGAGAGAAAGAATCAATCATCTGGTGAAGAGGAGCGTTTCTGTCGCCCTGACCCTGTTTTCACAAAACAGATTAAGAATGCAAATTATGATAAACTAGGAGCAGATGGATTCATCCCTGAAAATGAATATGTACGTCCTGATGATATTCTTATTGGTAAAGTAGTACCTCTGCGTGTGCCAACAGGGCAAGTTCTACCAGCAGGTTCTAAGAAATTTCGTGATGTAAGTAGGACACCGAAAAATAATGAAGCAGGATATGTAGACCGTGTATATAAATCTCGCAATGGTGAGGGATATTCATTTGCCAAAATTCGTATGCGTCAAGACCGTGTACCAGAGATCGGTGATAAATTTAGCTCACGACATGGTCAGAAAGGTACTGTTGGTATGATTCTAAATCCAGAGGATATGCCGCAAACTGCAGGTGGTATTATTCCTGATATTATTATTAATCCAAATTGTATTCCATCGCGTATGACTATTGCACAGCTAATGGAAACTATCTTAGGTAAACTTGGTTGTCAAATGGGTGCACTTGGTGATGGTTCACCATTTAATAATACTACAATTGAAGGAATTGCAGATATTCTACGTGATAATTATGGTTTGGAGCCATATGGTAATGAAGTAATGTATAATGGTTTTACAGGTCGTATGATGGAAACAAGTATCTTTATTGGTCCTTGTTATTATCAGCGTCTGCGCCATTGTTCACAGGATAAGATTCATAGTCGTGCATCAGGTCCGCTTGTTATGTTGACAAGACAGCCTGCAGAGGGTCGTGCACGTGAAGGAGGCTTGCGTTTTGGAGAGATGGAACGTGATGCTGTACTTTGTGGTGGTCTATCTGAATTTACTAAAGAAAGGTTTATGGAGTGTTCTGATTCATTTCCTTGTTGGGTATGTCGTGAATGTGGTCTACTTGCTGTTGCAAATCCTAAATCCAATATTTGGACATGCAATGGATGCAATAATACAACGGACTTTTCACAAATTCATATGCCATATGCATCAAAACTACTTCTACAAGAACTGGAGTCAATGTGTATTACGAGCAGAATTATAACTGCCAGTCAAATTCAAAAGAAGATGATTATGCCAACAATTAAAGAATAGTGCTAAGACTTTTAAAAAAGGTCTAGCATAAATAAATGATTGGAAAAATATTAATTGATGCACTCGGTACATTTGTACTTGTATTATCTGTATTTTTATCTGGTGGTAATTCACTCATTATTGGTACTACATTAGCTGCAATTGTATTTTTAATTGGTGGCATTAGTGGTGCATATGTCAATCCGGCTATATCATTAGCAGGATATATATATGGTTCATTATCATTTGCAGAGTTTATTGGATATAGTGCAGGCCATTTTATTGCAGCAATATTAGCCGTCAAAATATATTCTTATTATACTCGCAAATAATGCCAGTCGATAGATTAAATGCAATTGTTAGTTCAATAATTCCAAATCATATTGTTTCACAACTCAATATGATTTGGATTAGTAATCCATATATTTATATTAATACATGGTCCGTATTTCATTTCATGTGGGGCTCTATAATGCCGTTTGTAATAGGTCCAAATAGACCATTATATGCTCTCTTTATACATACTGTATGGGAAGGCATTGAATATATTCTTGCCTATGGAGGTCATCCATTATTTGTTGAAGAAGCTGTAGATATTCTATGGGATACCTTATTATATATGATTGGATATATGATTATAAGTAAATGCATAATATATTCTAGAAAATCTTATATGAAATTGCCGCAATACACAGTATGATTGCAGATATTTTAAGAATTGTATCATCTACTTGAAAGCCTTCTTGAACATCACATATATCAGATAAATCAGGTATTTCATCAGGTTTACGTGGAGTTCCATCAGGATTATGTGTTTTAAGACTACAATCATGTTCATCACGTGTAATTGTACTTGACTCGACCCAACGTGTTTGATAGTATAAACCATCATTGCGCTTGAATGCTCCTTTTTCGCTTAAATAACTATTTCCATTTTTATCTACAATATTTCCACGTGAATCACCTACGGGTAATGTAGTCTCTTTACATACAGGATATGCGCCACCAAATAGTGTTCCACCAATTTCTTTCAAATCCATAGAATATTTCACATCTTCTACAATACCTGGTCCAAGACCCTTTAATGGTGGTAAATTTGTTTCTTTTAGAGCCCTCTGTATTGTTTTACCAAACATATCACCTTTTGGAATGCCCTGTATATATGCATATGTATCTGCTCCATTAGAACATTGTTGACCTGTTTTAACAAATTGATTAATACCAAATGGTCCAAAATTAACTGGTTCTATTTTACCATTATTTAACATATACATTTCTTTTAATAAATCATTTGACCTATTACCATATGCAATTACATCTGAATAAAATTGTACACCGCGAATAGAATCATAAATACCATTTTTAACAAAAATTTGGTCAGGAGTCGGCAATTTGTCTGCAATATTATAATCGACTATTTTACTTGTATTCTGTTTTTCAAATTGTTTAATTAATGAATCTCCAATTGTTTTATCATTTTTTGATTCTGTTTTATTCCAATCATTAAAAATAAAAGACATTTATATATGTAATTATTTTAATAATTTATGTGTTACTGCATATATTGTTCCTAGAATTGTTAATGTAATAAGAGCAGTTATCATACTATCATTTTGTGTAGTAAATCCCTCTTCTTCATAAAAACATTCATCGGGTATTGGTGGTATATCCTTACGTTCAGTACCATCTTTATTATATTTTTTTGGTGTACAATCAAATTGCATTTTATTTATTCTTTTATCTTGCACCCATCTTGTTTGATAGTGCCGTCCATTATTGCCATATTGCACAGGTCCATCAATCCATAGGTCTTCGCTATTTCTTATACGTCCACGAGCATCTCCAACAGGTCGTCTATCTAATTTACATGATGCATATGCACCACCTAATAGAGCGCCTAATAATGGTATGGGGTCAGTAGCTTCTTTTGTATCTTCAATAATACCTGGACCAAGACCTCTTATTTCTGGAATTCCCATTTCACCCAAGGCTTTTTTAACATTTTTTCCTAATGCATCACCCTTTGGTATACCCTCAACATAATGATACATATCAGCTCCATTAGAACATTGTTGTCCTGTTCTCATAAAATAATTGATACCAAGTGGTTCTAATGGAAATCCTTTACTATATTCATTAGAGGATGCACCAAATCCTATCATATCGGTATAATATGCAACACCTTTGATGGCTTTGAATACACTGCTTAATGTATCATCACGACGTATACCAATTCCTCCAGGAGTTCTTAATTCATCTGCGGGATTATAGGATGGTCCTAAATAATCAATAGGAGGTTCAATTACAGGAAGTACTTGAAGTCTCTTTTCATTTCCTAAATTAGCAGGTGTACTAGACATTATTATTGATTAATAATTATATTTTCTTATATATGAAAATTTGAAATATTATTAATTAATAATTAATAATATGTAAAATGGAATCAATATTTAATTTAAAATATAGTGGTCCTATAAAGGATACTATTAAAGATGATGTAATTGATTATATGGGTTATGAACCAACGGAAAAGACGTGGATGAAATATTTTGAAGATGAAATAACAACAGATGAATCAGATGAAATAAAATGTCCATATTGTGATGCTGTTGAGTCATTGCTGTATGAGGATGTATGTACATGTACAGCATGTGGAAATGTTGTTGAAAAAATGTTTGATATATCAGCGGAATATAGATTCTTTGCAAGTGATGATAGAGGTGATGACCCATGCCGTGTAGGTGCACCACAAGACCATCGTCTTCCAGAAGCATCACTCGGAACAGTTATTCTTGCAGGACGTGGTAATGGTAAAACAATGAGTCGTGTACGTAAATATCATACATGGAATGCTATGCCTTATAAGGAACGTTCGCTACTACATACATTTGAACGTCTAAACTTGGCATCAACAAATTATGGTATTGGCGGTTCTATTATTGATAATGTAAAGGAGATGTTTGTGAATCTATATGATTTATGTGACCGTCGTGTACTAAGTCGTGATGCAATTCTAGCATCATGTTTATTCAATGCACTAAAACAAGCAGGTACACCACGTAAACCAAAAGAAATTGCAGATATATTTGGTCTATCTACACCAACATTCACACGCGCACTCAAATATTTTCAAGAGACATTCTCATTGGCGGAACAAAAAGGTCTCATAACAAAAAATACAGTAGATTTGGAACAGGGAAGTACAAAGGCAAGTGAATATGTACAGTTTCCTCTTTCAAAGCTGGAGCTATCTCGTGCAGTTTCCAATATTATACGTGATGGTTCACAGGAAATTGCAGACATTGCAGAGGAAAATGGGTACAGTATTGAAAATATGCCACCATCGCTTGCAGCAGGTTGTTTAGCATATACTATACAGTATTACAGTAAGAAAACAGGCAGTAAATCCCCAATTATAACAGTTGCAGAAATTGCTAAAGCGAGTGAAGTATCAGTAGCAACCATACAAAAATGTATTAAACGACTAGAAATATATAAGGAAATTTTGAATGGAATATTGGATAAAATTATTGGATAAGTATCCCACTGTAAAATAAGTAGAAATGGGTTCAAGTACATCAAAATTAGTTAATAAATCAGCTAGAGATGAATTACTCCGGTCCACACAGCCTACAAGGGTATTAATGGATAAGATATTAGATTTTTTGATGCGTGAAGTGAAACCAAAGGATTTTGCAAATTTATCATCCTCCTCAGAGTGCAGTAAATATGTTGTTTTCTTGGCTGATATGTTTGATAAAATATTTATTCCATTACGTGTTGTTCCAAGCAAGGATTCAAAAGGTGTAATTATGTTTCGTAAAGTGGATGAATTACGTGATGATACTAAACTTCCTAATAGACGTGCACTATGTATATCTCTCGGATATTTCTATACTAAACTATTCCAAATAATTGGTGCATTATCATATTCTGTATTTGATGAATCATATATGAGAGTAGCGGCTGGATATGGTATTGGTGCACCAGGTGCTGGCGCAGCAGTATTACCACCAGGTGCTTATTATCGTGGTGGTGGTTTAGAACGAATTCCACCTAATTTTGGTTATTTTAAAATACTGGCTAAATATATTAATACTACAACCCAGAATGGACTTTATACATTTGATAAACAGCTAGACCCACGTATTTCAATAAATATTGATATTAAACGAAATTATGGTACTATATATATGTATGAAAAATCTACAAAGAGTTTAATATTACAAGCAGATATTAGAATAACATATAATAAGGTTTATAATAAACAACAGGGCATGGATGTTGAAACATATTTAATATCATTTGATAATATTAAAGAGAATAACCAACCATATTTTCTAGATCAAAATTACACTAATATTGATGTATATTATGATGACAGATTTAATGGATATTATACAATATCAAAAGGTTATCGTATTGATAAAGCAATATTTATTCTATTACAAAAAATGCATGAAGAAATTAGAACAGGTGCATATGAACGTGCAATACCTGGAAGGCAATATAAAGATATTCGTGAAGGTGATATACAACAATTATTAAAAAGATTTGCTAAAAAATCAAAGGGAGAAGGATTATTAGCTCATAGAGCACGTATTATTAGACCTGAAAAAGATGAACGTTTAGAAGCACTCCTATCTGCTGGTACACGCCCTGTTGCGCATTGTGTTGCTCGTGCATTGCAGCTTTTAGATATTGATGCATTAGGCCCCAAAATGCCACAGGCAGCACGCAGTTATATTTGTATGTCCAAATTCAATGAACAAATACAAAAAACCATACCAGCACCTGGCGGCAGTTTCTCCAAAAATACAGGTCTAGAATATCTAAGTACACTATTTACCATTTTCTACGGTTCTGAACCAAAATTATTGGACCCCATGAAGGCACAATATATGAATTTCCTTAATAATATGGCAAAAGCGGTTGGTACAAAATCAACCATACGTTCCTCTTCAAAAGAAATCAATACACTACATCATCAATTAATTGATAATAATACAAAGGCATTCTGTAGCAAGAGGTCTGCTGATATCCCAATAACATTAACTGATAGTAGTCTATCTGTAACACGTTCTGGTGTGGATGCGCTATTTAAGAGACAAATTGCACATTCCATTGAAGTTAATAAATTACTACGTATGATATTCGAAATTACTCCACAAGGTAATATGCGTATTCATCCACAAATATTGACTGGTGGTATTCCTGCATTAGATATGATTTCACAAAAAGCACGTGAATTATTAATGGCATATTATGAAGGCTGTGAATTAACTTATCAAGTGACACTCAATCAATTGGCACCACGTGCCATTTAAGTCAGGAATCCATTAAGACGTGCACCAAATACTATAGGATTCCATTGAAAAGCATATAAATGAAATATTCCATCAATATTCCATTTACTATCTACTGTTTTTAAAAACTGTGAATCAGTCCACACATATTTTGTTTCACAGTAATATGCTGCATATTTTGCTGTCTCCTCCAGTGCGATATTATGGTCTTTAAAATTAGGAACTGTTATCATTCCTGTTATCCATGCAATCTTATCCTTCTTATTTGGTCCATATTGATTTGGTATAGTTATATAATATATTGCCTTATTTCTCCATAATATAATATATCTATTTGCCATATTAATGTTTAATGATTGATATAACTGGTCTGTATTATTACCAATCCATTTTGAAATTATTTGTTCACACATTTTCTTATTTATAAATCTTATATTATTATTATCTTCTCCTACTATATATTTATATATATATGTACTTGTATATAATGGTGGTATGAGTTTTGATAATGGTTTACCTTCTTTAAGAAATATTACTGGTGCTAATTTACCAGTATAATGATGTGATTTAATTTTCTTGAATATTGCATTTAATAGAAAATTCCCAAGACCATTCCCTCTTTTTGTAGGATGTGTCCAGAAATAATCAATATAATGCAGTTGTTCATTCATTTCCTTCTGTAAATAATTCCTTCTAATTTTTCCATAGGGTTTTGCTGCAATTATACCCATTAATTCACCATTTTTTCCATGCAATGTTAATATAATTGTATTATCTTCTACATATATATCATATAAATTAAACGCATCCATTATTTGTTTTTTGATTGATAATGGAATTTCATTATTAGTTATAATATGTTCATTGTATATATATGATATATTATTAATTGTATGTGTGCTTTGATTTATAATTGCAGAATCTATATAAGAGTCTAGTACATATGGTGGATTTGTTGTATCACCAATAAAATAAGATGTAATTGAATCATATAGTGTTGGTCCTGGATAATTATCCCAGAATTTATCTGCCATTAAAATGTAAATTTGATATTTCTTTAATCTTTAATATCAATATATAGTATATAGTGATATTATAGAAATGAGCTATTCTGACAAACTGTTAAATATTGTATTTGATTTATCTAGTATACAGGCTGCAATTACTGCTGCTGCAACAGAACCAAATAAATCTCGCTGTAAATCATGTAATAAGAAACTGGGATTGACCGCATTCAATTGTCGCTGTGGAGATTACTATTGTTCTAAACACAGACATGCAGAAGAACATAATTGTTCATATGATTACAAGGCAGTTGCAAAAAAACAGTTGACTGATGCAAATGTTCTTGTACAGCATGATAAATTGGAATCACGTATTTAGTGTTTTATCCCCCACATACGTTCTAAATACATAGGTACAATACGTGGTGACCAGCGACCCATCATACGAGTATTACGGGAATACCATGCAATTGCATCTTTTTCACGGCGGTCTGAACGAAATCTAGCAAATGCCGCAGGATGTTCATGGATCCATTTAAAATGATTCTCGGCCGCACGCAACTCTTGTGGTGTAACAAAAATCATAAAGATATGATATTGAAAATAGTGTCCTTCAGGATAATCTGGTTCACGACCTTCAAAGAATAGACCAGAATAATGCATACGATTTAATCCATCCTTATTTAATCGGATACCTGCTTCTTCTTCCACTTCACGGCGAATATTCTCCATTAGAAGCTGTGACATAGGCTGTTTATCATCTATATCCTTCCCTTCCATTTGACCTTTTGGAGGTTCCCATGATTTACTATTTTCATTTGAACCTGTACGTTTAACAACTAAAAAGCGTTCTGGATTCCATGGAGCAGATAAATCATAAATAAATGCACAGGAACGCATATAGACTCTCCAATTAGGAGATTCTACATAGGCATATCTCTTATGTGGTGCATAATCCAATTTAGCAGCACCTCTTACTAAATCTGGTGCAAAAATATCTCTAATATGTTGTCCTGAATAATATAACATATCTAATATAATATTATATAATTATAATATCTAATATTATATTGTCGCCAATTCTTTACATACACAATTAATGCGTAAAATATAGTAAATATGCATATTCAAATCCAATCCCTACTAAGTCAGTATATCCCTTATATGTCCAACCAGCATATGTAGCTGTTTTAACAATGTCATTAATAGTTGGCATATTTAGCTTATGACGTTGTCTTCTAACAGTAGAATCCTTGAAGCGAAATGTTTCACGAAATTCTATTTGAGGGTCGTTATCCATATCAAATTCAGCTTCATATTCGAATTTATCAAATGTTACTTTGCTTTTTAGTCGTCTTGTATCTGAATATTTCTGTGTGCTAAAAATAAATGGTGATGCTGAATCTAATATTGGGTCAAACTTGTATTTATTAACAACCTCTATTGCTAAAGAACCACCTGGTTTTACCCATGATGTTATATTTCTAAATAGTGCCTCCATATCACTTGCATAATATACTGTAAAGTATGTCATATATGCATGACTACATTCAGATGGACCTATTATATTTGTATCTAGAAAATCACCTTTTCTAGTAATAATTCCTTTCTTTTGTTCTTCAGAAAGTGTTGTTGCAGGTAATGTAGTATTTCTTATATATTGTAACATAGCCTCAGATTTATCTAAACAGATTATACGTGGTACATTAATTTTTGACATTGCAGCAGCAGTAATACCTGTGCCTGCACCAATATCTAATACAGTCCATGATGTACGTGGTTCATTTGATATCTTTTCCCATTCTTTAACTATTAGTGTTGCTTCTGCTTGAGAACGTGCAGCACCCTGTGTAATTTTATCATAGATATCTACATAAAATGAATCGTATAAGGAATCATTTTCTATCCATTCATATTTGGATTCTTCTGATTGACCTACAAAACCTTCATGCTTATCATGTATTAATGGTCGGGGCTTTACAAATCTATCATATGCTATAATTGTTAGATAATTTAACCCTAATAACAATATTGCAATGAATATTATCCATTGAAATGATGTCAGCATTTTATTTAATTCTTATTGTTTAATTAGAGGTATTTATGCTCTTCCTATATCTGGGCAAATAGGTGTATATTTCTATGCTCTTCCAAAACTATCCCAATTTAATGGTGCTAAATATGGTCTTACAGTGCCTACAGCAGGTTCTTCTGCTTTGCATTTAACAACTGTTGGTGGGCATTCTTGTCTTGGGCATGGTGCGCATCCAGGACATTTAGTTGGAGCGGGGCATTTTACTTCAGGACAACGAGGACGAGGGCATGGAGGACATTCACCACTTGGTTTTTGACATTTACTGCAATCCAAAATCACAGGTTGTTGTTTAGGAATTGATGAACGTAATACATACTTTGATAGGTCTGGTACAGGAGGAATTTCAGATTTCTTAATATAATCCGTTAAATCAGGGCATTTAGGGCAAGCAGGTATTGTAGCTTTTAATACATATTTGGACATATCAGGTTGTCTGCATGGAGTACACATGGGTTGTGGTTTGGGACAAGGACATGGCCATGGCTTATTGCATCCATTGCATACAGGTGGTTCAGGTTTCACAGGTTTTGTTGGCGGACATGCAGTTGAATCAGTAAATCCCTCCGTTTTGTTTCGACCTAATAAAATGCCGATTACAATACCCACTGTAAATATTATTACAACTTGTAAAACAGGGAATTTCATTCTTATTACTATATTATTCTATATATTACATAACCGGATTCTACCATCTTGGTAATCCCCAACCACGCCAATTATCTGGAGGACATCCGCATATTTCTGGTAATCCTGGGTCAGTTGTTGTTGCTAGACGATTACATAACATTCTTGTATAACCTCTCCAATTACCATCTGGTGCTGTTGCAGTACATCCAAAATCACTGGGCGTTAGTCCGCGTTTGCGAATCTGTTCACATATATGTAATGATAATGCACGCCAATCAAAATGAGATGGTTTACGATTTTCATCTAATGGATTTGATGCATATATATCATTTACTACATTTTCTCCATTATCTATATCATTAGTTCCAGTGCCAGATACATTATTAATATCATTTATACTTGCAAAACCAGTTTTAGAAACAGTTGTTTCTCCATTATTATTGTGTAATGAAAATGACGCATGCGTTTTTTTACATGATTCTGCTAATTTAACTTCATTTGGTGATATATATTTCAATCCACCTTTTAAATGAAAACCTGCACCATCTAATAACTGTTTTTGCATTTCATCATTTAGACCTGTAAAACCTTCATTAATATTCTTACCTGCATATTGTATACCTCCATCAACATACCATGATAGACCATCTTTATAATTATTTAATAGGTTTGCATATACTTGTCTCATTTGTGGGTCTTGTGTATCTAAGCCAGGTAATAAGTTTTGAAATCCTGCTGGTAGATTTGCAAGTTTAATTAATTGTGGTAGTGGTTCATCTGGATTACCTAATAAAGGTAATGAATTCATTATATCAGTTTCATAAACTGGAATTTCTTCAGGTTTTAATAAACCACTTTGTAGTTTTAATATAATATCTTCTAATTCTTGACTCATTAATTTTAATTGTTGAATTCGGCGTTGTATAACTGGTTCAGTTGTACCAGATGCACTCAAACGAATAATTTCACTTTCTACTTTAATTAAAAAATCTTGTAATTGTTTTGGTGTTGCACGATTACCTGTTTCACTGCCTGTAAAGCCTTCTTTTAATTTTGAAGAATAACTGCGCAGAGCTGCCAAATTCTGTTCCATATCAAATAACATTTGGCTTGTTAAAGATATTGGTGCTGCATTATTATTTTTTATAATTTGCAATTCCTTCTTTAGTTTTTCATTATCAGCATATGCACGTTGTAATGGTAGAATTATGGCTGGATTGGATGTTTCAGCTTGTATACGCTTTCCTTCTTTATTTAAGAATAATGATAATGTTTGTTCCAGCTGTTTAATTCTTTCTAATTCTGATTGTACACCTTTTGATGGTTCAACAGGGGGTTTTGGTGCAGTTTTTGTAAGAGTTTGCTCTTTTGATATGGGCATTTTTGCTGGACCCATATTTTCGAATAGTTCTACAGTTTTTTTGTTTGAGAAATATAAATATGCTCCTCCTGCAGCTAATAATATAAAAAAGGGTAGAGCTTTTTCCATTTGTTAAATATAGCGATATTACTATTTAACAAATGGAAACATCATAATTATTTAATAATCTAATGTGCATGCATAACAAGGTATACTGTCTTTTCTAATATATTGATTCATATCATAAGCCGGATTTGAAAATACCTTGCCTTGCATTATAGAAGGTGTTTGTACTTCTTGTGCTACTTTATTTTCAATTGCTGCTTTTGTTGTATTTGCTGTTGCAATGTTGTTTGCTATTATTTCGTCTCTTACAACAGAACGAATATCTTTTAAAAATTGTATTCCATTAAATTGTGATTTCCAATCATTTCCTGATAAATCATTGTCTGACATATCTACGAGTCTTTTATTTCCTGTAGTGGTTCCTGCAGTGGTTCCTGCAGTGGTTCCTGCAGTGGTTCCTGCAGTGGTTCCTGCAGTGGGTCCTGTAGTGGTTCCTGTAGTGGTTCCTGTAGTTGTTCCTGTAGTTGTTCCTGTAGTTGTTCCTGTAGTGGTTCCTGCAGTAGTTCCTGTAGTAGTTCCTGTAGTGGTTTGTGATACCTGTTCAACAGGTTTTATAATTGCAAGTGCATTTAAAAAACGAGTAATACTATCATTATTTATATTAGTCGGGTCAGTAAAATATTCTTTTTTAGCAAATATTGCAGTTATAATTAATAGTAGTATACCTATAATATAAACTTTATTCATTTATATAATATACATAAAATTGATTTATAGGATTATAAGAATATTAGTATATACATACAATGTATCAAGTTAGATATAATATAAATGATAATAAATTGGAAGCAGGTATTGATGAAGCAGGTCGTGGTCCATTATGGGGGCCATTAATGGCTGCTGCAGTTATATTACCTGATGAAGAAAAATGGACAGATGATGAAAAGTCAATATATAAATTAATTAAAGATTCAAAGAAGATTTCTGAAAAGAAAAGGCTAAAAATTGCAGAAGGAATTAAAAAACATGCAGTATCTTGGGCAGTTGGTACAGTAACAGCACAAGAGATAGATGATAATGGGATGACATGGTCAAATCAAACAGTATTTATTCGAGCAGTAAACAGTCTAACAGTAAAACCAGATAGGCTTCTAGTAGACGGTACAATTGCTCTAAAAGTGAGTGAATGGTCTCAAGAACAGCATACAATTAAAGATGGAGATGCAATATATTTATCTATTGCTGCAGCATCTATTATAGCAAAGGTAGAACATGATAAATGGGTATTAGAATATTGTAAAGCAAATCCAATATTAAATGAACGCTATAATCTGGAGAAATGCAAAGGATATGGTACAGCTGCACATATTGCAGGAATTAGAGATCATGGTTTAGATGAACATCATCGCCGATTATTTCTAAGGAAAATAATGGGAACAATAGATGGACCACAAGTGTATGAAAAACCAATTAATGATAAGGATGCAGGTTTAGATGATTGTATGATTATAAACGAATAGAATCATATAAGCATATTTAGTAAATTATTTGCAGTGTGCAGCATATTTAATGCTTGCGGGCAGTCTTGCGACCCTTGCGAGTCTTGCGGCCTACTTTGCGGCTCTTGCGCTTGCCACCTTCCATTTTACGATTTTTACGGCTAGCCATGTTCTTGCGGGATTTACGGTAGTTCATTTTATATCTTATTGTTAGATTTTAATCACATCATTTTGGAGAAAAGATTGTTTTCAATTATAAGTAAATCAATTGCTCGGGTTTCAATTCCACGTTCAAGAGAATAGAAATGTCCCTCATCTGGTTCCATTGCAAGTATTTTTGGCATTTGCGAAGCCGGATTCAATTTACGCAATGTTAATATCCATTTAACTGGTTCATATGGCAATACCTCCTTATCATTTAAACCGGACCTACATAAAACAAACTTATTAGATGTTGCATTGGGTATAATATTATCAATAGGACTTATTGAAGTCAATAACATAAAATCCACAAATCTGCGAGGGTCCCCAAATTCTTCATATTCCATTTCAGTTAATGGAAGAGTGGGATTACTTGATGTACGTAATACATCTACATATGGTACTTCTGTGAATACACCTGCTATTTTTGCAGTCCCTCTATTTAATGTTGCACCAACTAATAAACCACCTGCGGAACGACCATATATTACTGTATTATTCTCTGAACAACCTGTATAATGCTGTGCTGATTGTATAATCGTTTCAAAATCTTCAATTGACCGAAGACGATTTAAATGACGACCACCCTCAACCCATTCTTCTGTATGGTCCCCTCCACCACGTATAAATGCATAGGCAATTGCCCAACCATTTTTTAATAGAGGCGCCCATTGACTTTTACATGTATGTATTGATGTTTGAAGACCATATGCACCATAACCAACTACAAGAAGTGCTTTTGGCGTATTAGTTGCTGATATAATACGTCCATGAACAGCTATACCATCAGCACTATTTGCTGTAATAGAATGAATATGTATATTAGGTATTAGATTTAATGAAGGTGTCGCTAAGTTGTGAATTATATAGGAACCATCATTGCGTGATAACTTTAATTCTTTAACTGCTTTGTTAGGTGTTAAAATTAATAATTTAATATATAATAAGTCACTTGTGATATAATTATTTGTATCATAATATATCGAACCAGTTTGTACCTTATATTTTAATTGTGGTGCATGTTTTGAAGAACACCAATATACATGTCGCTCACCATATTGTTTAATTGTTAACCAACCTTCATTATGTTTCTTAGATGATGCACCCCATTCTATACTATATTGCCGTGCATCTCCTTCATATGGAAGTTTCCATTGTGCATTTGATATATATTGTCCATTCTTATTATATATTATATTTGGTGATGTAGTGCAGCAACCAATAGGGAATATAGATGATGAACTATGTATCCAATGAAGTCCACCACGAGGTCCAATAATTGCTGTTTTCTGTTTACCAGAATTATCTACAATTAAAAAGATACTACCATCATATGTACGTTGCAAGAAGAGATTGCATTTAGTATCCTTTTCTTCAAATAATAATTCTTCATTTGTTCCATCAATTGAACATGAATATAATTTATTATAACGTAGATGATTATATGCTCCAAGATAGTATAGTCTATTACCAATTAAACCAATTGTTGGACCAACTGGAGAACGACTCCATAGAACTCTTTCTTGTGTTAATGCAGATAATTTGAATGTTTCTGAACCATTACCACTATCATTCACTACAAATATTGTGCTGTTATTCTTATCAGATACAATAAGGTCACGAGAAGTATGTGATTCAATAGTATTATTCCACTTCCATGAAATAGAAAAGGAACCAGCAGGTGATATAGTAATATTATTACCAGCAGTAAATATGGCGGGACGTGTTTCTTGTTGACAAATAGACAGTAAATCCATATATGATTGCAGTAATTTTGGGTTAATCTTATTTTTATATGAATCAAAAATGTGTTTTTCATTTTGAATTATAGAATCCCATGTTTCACTATTCATATTCTCAAGACTGGCTAATGAATCAGACCATTGAATAAAACCCAAATCACGGTTCTTTTCACCTGTAAGTTTCATTTGTTGTGAGATGCGAAATTAGTAATGTTAAATTTAAAGAATCAACATTCAATCCAAATAAGAAGTAATGCCACGTCCAATACAATTACAATTTATATATAATAAGAGTTCAACAGATAAGAATTATAAAATAATATGTGATGAATTAGAATCTTCTTTCAGAAAAATAAGAGATATTAGTAATATTACAATTACTAAAGCGCGCCATTTAGATTTACGAGAACCGCCACAATATGCAGATATACAATTTCATTTGGGAATTCCTTCATTTGTATCAATGGAATGGTCGCCTATTAATTTCTTTATTATAGAAACAAGTAGTGAAAAAATAGATAATTGGAATAGTATTTTGCAACAGTTTGACAAGGTCATTATACAAGATACAGACAAAACAGTTGATATTGCACAGGCAGTACTTGAGGCAGTTGAAAAGAAGGGTGTCGCAAAGAAGGTACCAACAATTCCTCCAGTATTATTAGAGAGCAGCTGTCCATCAATTAGTATTATAACACTTCTAAAAAACAGGAAACAATTCACAAAATTGGCTTCACATAATATATTATTAACTGATTATCCTCACAATAAAATAGAATGGGTTGTAGTAGAAGATTCTGATAATGATAATTCATCATCACATTTAATTGTACCATTTGCCGAAAAATGCCCAGGAATAACAGTAACATATATACCATTAGAAGGCGAGTATACAATTGGTGAAAAACGAAATATTGGTATTAAACGTTCAGAACATGATATTATTCTATTTATGGATGATGACGACCACTATCCTGTAACATCATTTCGTAGACGTGTTGCATGGTTAGAATATAATAAGACAAAAACAATTGTAGGATGTTCAATGATTGCCTGTTATAACCTACTAAATGGTGTATCTAGTGTACATATACCGTCATGGACCGATCCAATTGGTTCAAGAATTTCAGAAGCAACATTAACATTTAGAAAATCCGCATGGTTAGAAAGGCAGTTTGAACATATTAATATAAATGAGGGCGCTAAATGGATTGAAGGGCGAGAAAATATATTGATGGAGATTCCTCCACAACAAATTATTGTTGCATTTACTCATTCAAATAATATACGAAAAGATATCGGTATAACTGATAAAAACTCTAAACCGAGTTGCTTCTGGGGTTTTCCACGTGAGTATTTGGAATTTATTCATGGATTAGCTGGTATTAAAGTAGAAAGTGTATAAGTGAAAAGGCAACCCATATTTAATATAATATAATTATTTTATATATTATTAAATATTTATAATTCTTTAACAACAGGTTTCATACGTAATAAAATAGAATCAGTAATACTTGCATTTTCATCAAACCCAGTACATTGTCTGGCACGTTCTTCATCATCAATAGGTATATTCATTAATTCTAATGCAAGTCTAATGGGTGGTATTTTTTTGAATGGTTCTAATACAGTTCTAACAGATGAGTTGCAGAAAATTTCTGGCTGTTGTACAATTCGCTGTATTTGCTGTATATTTGTAAATGATGGAACTGCGTCAATTGGAATACGTGCAAATATAACATCTAATCCCATTGGCTTCGCGGCCGCCTTTGCTTTTTCTTCAACAGTATTTATTGTATTATTAATATTCTCTACTAATGCTCTTGCAGGTGTAAGTGCTGTATCAATAGGTGTACGTATGAAATCAGGTGCAAATGTTGCAAAAATCCATAGAATGAAGCCTGCAAAGAATGATTTGGAAGCATGAAACATATCATCCTGAAGTTGATCACGTATTTGTGGAGATATAAATAACCATGCATCACGTACTAACTTCAATGCAACACCTATTACAAGTGGCATTGTACCAAAATATCCCATAAATGTAAATATACCATATTTCCATTCACCACGGGCTACATCTAATACTGTTTGAAATACTGTTAATAGTTTTTGAAGACCATCTACAGGTATTGCAAATGTAAATATTATACGTAGAATTTCCATAATACCATTTAATAGTGGTAGAATTGAATTAGCTGGTAAGGATAAACGAAATGGTGGAAATGGTATGGGTATTGATGGGTCCATTTTTAAAGAGGAAGTAATAGCAAGTGGACCTATTTGACGTGCTAATTCGCGATTCTGTTCATCAAGATGACCCATATAATTACTAAAACGTCTATATATACGATCTAAACTGATATCTTCTGGTTTCAAATAATTTGCTGCAAGACCTTTTAATGTTTCAGTAATATCTACTGCGCCACCTGCTTGAATTGAAGAATCCTTAAACATTTTTTTTAGAACTGGTGCTGCATCTTCAAATAAATCCTCGATTTTCACTGCCTCTTCTGCTGTAAAAATACTGTCACCTGTTGCTGCTTTACATCCTGCTGCCCAACCTGTATCCTGCTGTCTATCTTTCCAACATACCAATACTGTCGAGAGATTATGTATAAACCAATATAGATTCTTATCTAGTTCGGGTTGTTGTAGAATCTTTTGAAATACATCTTCAAAATCATTAATAGATAGATTATCAGTCATATTTAATGAATATCTATTATCCACTACACATTAAACATCCTTCATCCGCTTTTTTCTGGTCCTCTTCACGCTGTTTTTTATCTGCCAAAATATCAGATAATAGTGTAGGGTCCACAGTAAATTTCTGTGCCATTACTGGTGCCTTTGTACGTAAATAATATATACCTGTTTTGAGACCCTTTCTCCATGCATAGAAATGCATTGATGTTAGCTTGGAATATGTTGCATCCAATACAAATAGATTTAGACTTTGGCTTTGACAAATAAATGCACCACGTGCTGCAGCTAAATCAATCAATGTACGCTGTTTAATTTCATATGATGTTTTATATAATTCCTTAATTGTCTTTGGAATCTCCTCTATATCTTGAATAGAACCATTCATCGCAATTATTTTCTGTTTTAACTCCTCAGACCAAAGTTGATATCTCATTAAATCATTCATTAAATACTTATTAATAACAATAAACTCGCCTGCAATTGTACGACGTGTATATATATTTGATGTAAATGGTTCAAAACATTCATTAGAACCGCATATTTGACTTGTTGACGCAGTAGGCATAGGTGCAAGCAGCAGTGAATTACGCAGTCCCTGTGCAGCCTGGAGACGCAGCTGTCCCCAATCCAGGCTGCCATCCAACTCTGTCAAGGGCTGCACAGCCCATAGATCTGGCTGCAATTTCCCTGTGCTGGCAGGACTGCCTGTAAAACTGTCATATGACCCATATTCCTGTGCCATTTTTGCTGATTGTTGAATAGCTGCATAATACATATGTTCAAATATACGTTGATTTAAATCTGCTGCTTTTTCTGATTCCCATGGCATACGCATCATTGCAAATACATCTGCTAGACCTTGTATTCCTAACCCAACAGGACGATGACGCATATTTGATTTCTCAGTTTCAGGTGTTGGATAATAATTTATATCAATAACACGATTGAGATTTCTTATTGTTATTGCAGTTACTCTACGTAGTTCATCAAAATTAAATTGACGTTTTTTGGGGTCAACGAAAGTTGCGAGATTTATGGATGCGAGATTACATACCGCGGTCTCAGATGCATCAGAATATTGTAGTACTTCGCTGCATAAATTGCTCGATTTAATAGTACCAACATTCTGTTGATTTGATTTTGCATTAGCTGCATCCTTGTACACAAGATATGGTGTACCTGTTTCTATTTGTGAATCCAATATTTTGAACCACAGTTTCTGTGCACTAACAGTGGCACGACCCTTTCCTTCATGTTCATATCGTTCATATAATTCTTTGAATTCAGGACCCCATACATCTGCTAGTCCAGGTGCTTCAGCTGGACAAAATAGAGTCCATTCTGCATCTGCTTCAACGCGTTCCATAAATAAGTCAGGAACCCACATTGCATAGAATAGGTCACGTGCTCTCTCCTCTTCAGAACCTGTATTACGTTTCAACATCAAGAAATCCTCAATATCAGCATGCCATGGTTCTAAATATATGGCAAATGAACCATTGCGCTTGCCGCCACCTTGGTCAATATACCGTGCAGTGTTATTAAACACACGTAACATAGGTACAATACCATTACTTACACCATTTGTTCCGCGAATAATGGAACCTTTTGCACGAATATTATGAATATGTAGCCCAATACCACCAGCATATTTACTAATTTGTGCACAATCCCCCAGCGTTTTATAAATCCCAGTAACAGTATCACTGTCCATTGCAAGTAGATAACAACTACTACACTGTTGACGTGGCATACCAGCATTAAATAGTGTAGGTGTTGCATGTGTGAATCGTTTAGTTGAAAGGAGTTCATATGTTTCAAATGCATGATCCAATGTAGGAAGATGTCCCCATAGAGCCAGTGCAACACGCATATACATATATTGTGGACGTTCAACAACTTTGCCTTCAGAATCTTTCAGTAAATACTGTTTTTCAAGTGTTTTGAATCCAAAATAATCAAATAGGAAATCACGTTCATGTACAATAGCAGCATCAATTATTGCCTCGCGACCATCTAACAATCCAACAAATTCTGGTGAAATCGTTGAAAAAGTTTCGCCAGTACGAGGATGTATTTGTTGTGAAAGCAGTTTCATAACATCACAAAAGGATGCTGATGTATTACGTTGGTGATTCGATACAGCAATTTGTGAAGCTAGTGTTCCATAGTCTGGATGTGTGGATGCCAATGAAATTGCTAGACGTGCAGATAATTCATCAAGCTCTGTAGTGGTAACACCATTGTAAATACGAGCTAGTGTTTTTTGCGCAATAATCGTTGCATTGACATCGAGTCCCTTTGCAGCCGCCTTTATACGATTTAATACCTTATCAAATGATACTTCTTCTCGTTGTCCGTTTCGTTTTGTTACATACATCTCTAATGTTGGTACCTTGACGGAGGTAATCTTATCTAAACTCATTTTCTTCTTTCAAGTCCGGTTACACACAAAACACCTATAATTACAGTATTAATACGTATTCTGATATTAGAATGAAGGCATATCTTTGGGTTCTTATTATTTTAATACCAATTGTCCTATTTTATGTTTTATTAAGACCACAACCTGTTGAAGCAAAGAAAGAAGTTATATATAAAACATATGATGCAATTATATCAGGTGGAATGCCTGCAACAGTACATGGAGATGCACCTATACCAGGAGATAAATCAGCAGATGTACTTCTAAAGCATTTGAAAGCAAAGGATGGTCAAGAACAAATTGGCCATATAGATTCACAGAAATGTTATGAAATAGATTTCATCTCGGCCAATAATCGTACAGGTAATTACAGTCAAAAAACAAATAATTATAAACACGTCTATCCAGACAGTTGCTCAGGTACAAGACAGGAAATTATTGGACAGTTTTATCAAATGTAAGAACCAAATGTAGATTCCCCAGTATATGTTATATAGGTAAATCCATCAGACTCTTTATTAGCATGATATAGTTCGCGCATTAATGTATTAGACGAAGGGAGTGTATTATTACAAAAAAGGAAAATTGCGATTTCAGGTGGGAGTGTTATATTGCGTCGAACAATTGCAAGCATTTGTCCAACAGTTATATCACCTGGAACAAGAAATTTGGTTTTCGGGCAATGTGGTATTGAACTGCGTGAAGATGATGCACGCTCTATAATAAATGGATATCGTCCAGGATATTTAGTCATTATTAGTGTTGACTCTTCAAGGCGTTTATTAAATGGTTTTAATGATTTATATGAGAAGTTATTCATGTGTCTCCTCTATTATAAGACACGTATTATTATTTTCTAAAGTGTCTGCCGCAGGTTTCTTTTTACGTTTCGATTCAGGAAGTATAAATTCCCCCTTTCTTGCAGCAACTACATCTGTCCAAAACTCATTCATTGCAGGTAATGCAATTGTATTATACCATTCTGTATTTCTTTCTACAAGTATTTCACTATAACACATTAGTTCCCATGGTATTGTTTCAATTATATTTTCATTATCAGCCAAATCTGGTGGAGAATCCTCTATTAAATATGTATTAGTTGTTTTTCGAGGTTCACCATATATATAGCGTCTACTATACATTCCATTAACTTCTTTTTCAGCTAACCATATAGTGCCATAGAAGAATGCTGCAGGTCCTTCAGGGCCCTGGATTTTATTATTATATATGGAGCGAAATTGAGCTTCAACATAATCACATTTGGGTGATTGTGTAACTTCACATTGAATTTGCATTTGAATATAATAGTCTTCTGGAATCTTGTCAGTTATATCACGTGATACAGGACATTTGAATTCAACGAGCCGTCCAATATATGAATTATCGGCTGCATCATCAATAATACCATCTGGGCTTGCAGCGATACGATTATCAGTGGGATGTGTAATACGTCCTAATTCAAGAATATGACAATTATGTATAATTTCATATAGACGTTTAATAACTGGTTCAAAACGAATGCCCCAATCAAATGGTGTCATTTTATCTGATGGAATGGCCAACTGTTGATTAAATTCTGGTGCTGATGCTGCGGATTTTTTAAGAACAAGCTGTCCTCGTGTACGTCCCTTTTTAAGAATAGTAGAGAATTCACTGGCTGTTAATACAGTATTTGCATGTATATACCATTCTTCAGTTCGTTGTGCAATTTGTTTTCGAGATATTAATTCTTGTAGATTATCTTGAATTTGTTTGAGATATATAATATTATCTTGTGGTAAACTAGATAGTGATTGAAGACGATATAGATGAGAACGTTTCCAATAATCAATTAATTGTTCTGCAATATAATATTCTGCATCATCACAACACTCATCTGCAGCCTCCAAGAAACACTCATATTTCTCCTCTAAATCATGCCTATCTATTGGTATATCCATTAATCGTTCAAAATCAGTCATCCATTTCATATTAATATTCATATTTAATAATATGTATATTAATATTATAAAGTAGCTGTGACTCAATTTTAGAGATTGGTAAAAAGACTCTAAAATGATATCCCAATTTTACTTAGCCTGAGTTGATGGTGCACTATGTTTCCTTTTCATTGTAACATTCGCAGTCTTCTTCTCCATAAATTGGAATTTTAGAAATCCATCTGCTTCACGATGTGATACAAGTCCCTTAATCTCCAAAATCTTTTCAGTATCCATATCATAATTAATTGCTGTTTTACTATTTAATAGTTTTTTATCAAGTGAATTCTGCAAAAGAAGTAGTAAATTTGCAGCTTCTACTTGAGATAGATTCATACGTTCTTTTTCATCAGCAACAAATATTCGAAGTCTATTTAATCGTAGACCATGTTCTAAACGATGCCAGGGTCTTTTATATGCATTATTAACAGTGTCATCTAGGAACTGTGAAAACTTAGTCATCTCAGTCTTTGATTGATTATGTTCTAAAATTTCATCGTGGGACCGTTTAATTGTTTTTCTTTGTAATGACATATTTCTTATTTAATATTTATATATTAATTCGACTTAAGGCGCCAGTCATAATATATTCGAACATTTCTTCTAGATGTTCAATATTTGAATATCGTCCAAATATTGGTTGTTTAATATTTATATCATATAGTATATTGAATGAACGCCACATTAATATATTTTCATCTTTAGCCTCAGAATATGTATAAAAATCATCAATATTCATTTTCTTAGGGTCACATTCTAGAATACTATAGTTGGTTAAATTAATTGGTGACCCTTTCATTATTATTCCATTTTCTAATAATACATCACTCAAGTCACTATCATCAATTATCCATGCATCTATTCCATTATCTAATAAACAATTAATTTGAAACATATAACAGTTTTTCTGTGATGGTATAGTTTTATAGTATGCATAATAAATTATTCTTTTTGAATGAGTAGACATATTGAATAATATATTATTGATAATATTTAAACGCTGTTATGCATACACCGGCCAAATTATTAGTAAGAAAAGAGCTGTTTAATAAGGACCAAATTAATGCAAAAAGTTATGAACACTGGCAAACAGATGGGAAATATTTAACATATTCGCGGCCTGATTTGAATCGTGTTCCTGCGCATATGGATACTATGCCTAATGCAAGTAGGACTAATAATCGCGATTATAGAGGTGCACCAATATATACAAATCCAGCTGATTCCAAAGATTTTTATAGAAATGAATATTTTACTGGTGTTGATATTAAAACAGATCCGCGTAATATTGTACGTGAATTACGTGGAGCTGTTTTCGAAATAAAGGATGATAGAGGTCGTGTTGAATCAAATGCTTTAATGAACAGAATGCTAGTGGGACAACAAAAATAGGTTTAATCAAATGATAATTGAACCTCTGTATCATAGCGCTGTATATGACATGCAATTGTTGGTATTGATTTCACTCGTCTCTTTCGTGTTACACCTCTATTATGATGTATTGTATTTTCAATCTGTTCTGTTGCTCCTAGATTTATAGTATACTGGACTGAATCATTTACAACAGTTTTTATACTGGCTTCAGATGGCATAGTGGATGTGCTTTCAGTTGATTCAGTTGATGATTCTGTTTCAGAACGTCTGTTAGCTTTTTTATCAGAATCACGTTCCTTTTCAATTTCTTCAAGATGTTCTTCAATATATTTTAGTACATTTGATTCATAGGCCCAACGAAAGAAATTGAGCTTACCTACAGTAGTTAAGAAGGGTTCTTTGCCAGGTATTTCAAATAGAATACGTTCACGACGGCAATTTGGATCAAATAATTGTTTTGAATATGCACGCAGTTGACTCTTATAACTTAAATATACAAGAAATTCTTGACCATTTAACGGATATCCAATGAAGAATTTACGACAATAGTTCGTTACGAACCAGTCAATTAAACGGAGACTAATTTCAGTATCACCAGTTAAATATGGCAAGAGTTTATCTAAATCTGTGCATGTTGAATAAAATGTATGGAGACTTGATATAACTAATTCAGGCTTACATTCAATCTTCTTTTTTTTACGTGTTTCACTATATATTTCCATATTGGCGTATTATTTTAATTATTTCTTAGGCAGTTCACAATTTAAAATACAATAGTAGTTATAATAGCAAAATGAGTTCCGGTGATGGATTAATGATAAGCGGTATGGGTGGAACTATACCATTAATTGCAATGCGTGGTGGTAACAAACAATTAGGAGGCATAAGTGGCGAACAACTTCCTTTAATAAATTCTGGAACAGTAATAAATCCTAGTGGCCAAAACATTTCTCTAGTAAATTCTGGAACAGTAATAAATCCTAGTGGCCAAAACATTCCTGTAGTAAATTCTACAGCAGCAATAAATCCTAGTGGTCAAAACATTTCTCTAGGAAATTCTGGAGCAGCAATAAATCCTAGTGGTCAAAACATTTCTCTAGTAAATTCTACAGCATCAATAAATCCTAGTGGTGAAAATATAGACCCATCAAAAATAACATGGGAAGGGACCGAATATAATATATCACAAACTAAAGAGGAATGGAAGGAGGATGATACTAACAATTTCTTAAATTTTCTTGGAATACCAAAAAAAGTATTTTCATCAGATGAACAAGAATATAGTGATTTTATTGCAGGTATAAGAACCTGTTTGGATGATAGTTCATCTATAGATACTACATGTGATGCTGTAAATAATATTTTAAGAAGAGTTATTGAATTACGAATTCAAGAATTAGTTGAACAAAAACGCTATGGAAATGTACAGAAAGTAATGAATGTAATTAGTCATAAGGAAGATGGTTCTAATCCTGTTGCAGAACCTGTAAAGGAGGCCGAAACTCCAGAAGAATCTTCTTAAACTTTACCAACTAAATCCATAATAAAAATGAATGCTAATCCAGACATTACAAATAGTGTTATTTCGGCTTGTGTATTAGCCTGAGTAATTTCTTTTGATTTCTCCAAATCATCTAGACGTGCACGAAGACGATCTAATTGTTTCTTTATTTCATTATCTTCTTTTACTTCTGGAGTATATGATTTGCTTGGTGCAATAGATGTTTGTTGAAAAACAGTATCTATTTCTTTGAAATGTGTATTTTCAGGTTTTAGTATTAATCCAGATGCTTTACCAAACCCTTTTTCACCAAAAATGTTTTTGAAATCTGGTTGTAATAAGAAATCATCCTTCGCAATAGGACCTGTATATGGTGCAAAGTCATCATCAATTGATTTCCCAAAAAAATTGGTAGTCGTATCAGAAAAACTTTCCTTATATGATTCAGGTTCTGGTATTTCTTTCTTAGTATATTGGCTTCTATCAGGATCCGTATCTAGTGATACAGGTTCTGGTGGTTCAGTCGTCATGCCTTGTTTCGGCTTTTTACGACGATGCTGTTTAACAGCTACTGCTGTTGATGGCGGCCCCATAGCCGGAAATGCATCATCAATAGAACAATAATCCATAGTATAAATATCCCCTATATTTCAATCACGTTTTATTACATATATAGTTTCCACCAAAATTATATATGTACTATACAAAATGAAGTTATCCAAAATGAATTTAGAAAATATATTATTATTACTAGCAATAATCGTATTAATAAGATATTTCTTAATTTGGATATATAAATATATAACATTAAAGGCAGTTAATGAAGGTTTTGATGATATGTCTGAATTAAATAAATCATTATCAATGTTGCAGCAAATGTCTTCAACACCCAATAGTGTAGATGCAAATGAATCATTTCGTAAATTAGTTACATATTTAGAGAAGAATCCGACTGATGCTGAGAAATTTTTAGGATACATTCAGAATAAATTCTTTGTAAAACCGTGTCCATTAAGGGATCCATCAACATGGCAAAATACTTTAACAAATGATATTGATTTTCGCATATTTAAGATATCAAATGAAGATGAAAAAAAATTAACACGTATGTAAATAAATGGAATTAACTGCACCATATACAGTTCTATTATTTATACTATTAATATGCATCTTATATTTTGAAAGATTACCAAAAGAAGTTCAAACAATCTTCAATGGTTTTTTTGGTAAGAGTATATTTGTAATTATATTGTTAGGTTTATTACTAAATAATCATATTATATTATCTATAATGTTAATAATATATTATTTCAGGTCATTATCAACACATACATTTGAATCATTTGTTCCAGGTGGAGTTACTAATCATCATATTATTGAAGGAAAGAACAGATGGTTTATTGAACGCTTAATGCAGGAACAACCATATATGATTGAGGATTCTATAATAACAACTGAGGCTGTGCAATAATATTTACATAATAAGTAAGTAAGTAATGGAAATAATTAATAAATTAGAATACAGTTTCGAATTAGTATTAATAATATTATTAGCATTAATATTACTATATAATTCAACCTTATTTGAAGAAATATTCCCTCCGAATATAATAATCAATTATAATTCACGTATATGGCATTTATTACTATTATTACTAGTATTATCATCATATATATGGAGTAAGAAAGTTGGTGTATTGTTATTAGGATTATATATACTATATATTCTTGATATGGATACATTGATAAATATGAATATGTAATGAAAAGTATAATAAAATAAGTATGAGTTTCTCCGGTCCAGCATTAGCTCCTGTTGCAGCAATGATGACAGGTACGCAGAGTACATTTGATATATTGCTTTCGACGGTAAATACGAATCCGTATTTTATTGGATTAATGATGATTTTCATGAATCTGGGTGGACGTTTTCTAGGGTTAGAGATATCACCAAAACAGGAGCAGTTCTTTCAACATCCTCTTGTAAGACGTTTATTAATATTTACTGTCTTATTCATTGCAACACGTAATATTTGGGTAGCATTCTGGTTAACTATTGTCATAATTCTATTAGTTGGTTATCTATTAAATGAAAAATCATCTCTCTGTTTATTTCATTTGAAGGGTCTACCTGGTTCATCCTGTGAAAATGAGGGATTCACTAATATGATACCTGTTGCATCTGTTCAGGTTTTAACACCATTAGAAGAGGAAATTTTCCAGAAATTATTGCAAAAACGTTCAGGTGGTTCGGCTGCTGTTCCTAAAAAAGAAGAGAAAGATGAATCTGCCAATTTATTGAAACTATATGTAAATAATATTGATAAACTACAATCTATTAAAAAAGATTAGATTGTAAATTTATATATAATATGATATTTTAATTAAAAATTATATTATATATTTGAATGTAATCTCTATACATTTAATGCAATGACATTTCCAACTGGTGCTGCGCGACGGCGTCTTTGTCCACCACCGCGTGTTCCACCTGTGCGTGTAGAATCTGCTTGACTTCTCATATCATCTGAATGAATACTATTAATTTCAGATGCTGCAATTACAGCTGGTTGATTAAAGATAGATGGCATTTGTGGCATCATAGGATTACTATTAAATACCGCATCGGTTTCTGCACGACGTACTTCATCAAATGTCTTTAATATATCATCAACACCTACAGGACCTTTCATTTCTCTACGTGCGGTCTGTTTTTCTTCCTGTGCTGCAATATGCTGTGGCATCATAGCTGGTGGCATTGGAGCTGCTGCCTGTCTAGCTGGCTGTGCCTGTGGGAAAAAACCTGTGTTCATTGGTGCGCCACTCATCGGTTGTTGTGGCTGTACTCCACCTGGTGCTGGTACTCCCATTGCCATTCCCATGAAATTTCCAAAACCTGGGCCTGCTGCATTCGCTGCTGCTGCTGCAAATTGACGTGCCATATCAGGGTTTTGTTTTAATATATCATCCATTGATGGCATCTTTGAACGGAAAAATGAATTGCTCATATGGAACATGAATCCACTGCCTACTAATGACATTAATAGACGAGCTTCAGGAGGCATTTTACCACGTTCCTTATACTTATCATATAGTTCTTCAAAGATTTCATCAAAATCATCAATGTTCTCATGTACAGATTCTGACCAACCACCTAACTTCCAATCAAGTGGATTAAATTTTTCATTCATCATTTCAAGACCTGTTACTAAACCCATCATCATTTGACGTTGAAACTTAATGCTAGTCTCTAGTTGACGTGCATCTACTAAACGGTCATGTTCACTTTTAATTTCATCAAGTGTGTTGTCCATTGTAAAACGTTTTGATACTTGAAATCCTTTCGCTTCAAGACGAGAGAGTTTATTGATGTAATCGGCCTTCTGTGCACGTTCCTTTTCCGGATCAATTTGCATTGGAGGCGCTAGATTAATGGAAGGACCCGATGCAGATTGTGTATTGCCAAAATAATCGTTTGATGAATACCCATTGTCACGAGCAATACCAATATCTATATTTGAACTACGGTGTCCATTATCATTAATTCCAGGTAAATCCATTGAAATTGCGTCGATTGATTCAAGTGGTGCAATATCAATATCACCAATACCTGGGCCTGAATTTGATACACTAAATGTATTACTTCTTTCAGATTTAGATGAACCATAATTTGAATTTGCTAAGAGGTCCATACCCATATTATCATTATCATTGTCTAATGTAATTACATTTCCTATGTCGGAGCTCATAGGTATATCTATAGTGTCTGCAAACTCCTTCATAAAACTTACAGAGATTCCGTTGTCCATTTAGTTTCGGTTCCTACTCAAATTTTAAGCTGGCATACGCACCAAAATATTATTTAGTGTTTATAAATTTTCTAAATCACGCTATATCCTGTTACACTATATTATAGCTATAAGACACGATTAGGGCATGAAACCCCCGTACCCCCACTTGAAAATAGAAGTTTCATTAAATATTAGGGTTGGGTTTCTGGATAGATTCTAAAAATGAAAATAATTGCAATTTGTTTTTATAAAAAAGATTTGTGAGCTGAAACAGTTTTTGGGATCCTCGATAGATTCTGAAAATGAAAAATGAATTGTATAATAATTTTTAATAAATATAAAATAAATCAGACCATAATATAAATAGTTCGCATTGAATAATACTACAATAGCTAATACATTTCATAGGAATAATAAAATCTCTCTACTGTCAAGTGGAGGATATGGGGTTCACACTATATATTATTAAATGTTGCTAGGACTTAGCATAGCTATATATAGCGAAACTTAGAAAATATAGAAAATGTGTTTTTAACATCTTCAGTTTCATGAAAATAATTACAATTCATTTTCATAAAAAATATTTGTGAGCTGAAACAGTTTTTGGGATTCTCGATAGATTCTAAAATGAAAAAGTATATATAATATTTTTTATAATTTTACAAAACAAAAATATAAAAAATATAAATGAAATAAAAATTAACTAGAAGCATCCATACACATACAATATGCATCAGCTAAATCAGATTTCTTTTTAGCAGCTGTATAATGGTCTTTCCATTTTCTAGAATCCTTTACAGCATCTTTAATTCCAGCATCCAATGCATCCACAGCACGAGTTTCAGAACCCTTCTTTCTGTCAGCATATCCTGCATCACCTTTAGCAGCATCAGCCACCTTCTTTTTAGCATGTACTAATTCAAATGATGGTTTTACACCTGCTCTAATAAGTGCAGAACGAAGTTCGCCATATAGAAATACCTGTACAGTTTTCATAACAGGATTCTTCAGTACAGGTTGATTCTCCAATAGAATTCGCCCACATTGTGCAAATTTCTGTACATTTTTAGTAACAAATGCAATTATTGTATCATGTAATTCGTCAAATGATAATTTGGTAGCTTTCTTCTCTTTTTTAACAGGTGTTTCATCTGTTAAATTATTTGCTGCCCATAATGGTAATGAATAGTATACAGATAAACTGTGTAATATATCACTGCGTCTCTTAGGGATTTTACTGCCTGTCCCCTGTTTGGCAGACAGTAAATCCTGTAGCTGTGTCACAGCAGGCAGTTTTTTGATTTCACAGCCAGCACTGTCTAACAGTACAGGATATGCAGCAGGGCAATGTCTTTTACAGTGATAATGCAGCTGCCCAGTTTCATTACCAACAGTAAGATATTTAGCAGTCTTTTGACATGTTATACATTCTAATCCACGTTTCTCTTCAGCGGTTTTAGAATCATCTATAAGATTTGTATTTTCCCAATGATGTATAACCTTTGTTTTAGGATCATAAATACACCATGCAAGATTCTTAATACCAATATCAAATGCTGCAATCATTTTATTTTATGTAAACAATGTAATAATTGATTAAGTAATCCATATTTTGATAATGTATGACGACCCCATTTAGAATCAAAACAGAATATAGGAACTAAATCACGCGTTTTATTAATCTTTAATTGTTTACGTTCAAAATCTATTATTGATAATGGCATTATTGTGGTCATAGTAGTTTCTACTTTCTTAGTCTGTGTTGCTATTGTTAATGGAATTCTTGCAGCCTTATTATATATTGGATTATTCATCCAATCAGCATCATCACATGATGCCACAATTAAAAATATAATATCAGTATTTATCATTATACACTGCATTAATTTTTCAGCATGTTCACGTAACATAAAACCAGCAATATATGCACGTTCAGTATTATATTTATTAGTAATACCAGCTTGTGAATCATATGTAATACATCCAGCTTTGTTTAATTCAATTAATTTATTAATTGTTGGTAATGTTGTAGCGGCGTCTTCACGTTCTGTAAATTCTTTACTTTTTAAATAATTTACGGAATGTTTTATAGCATCCTCAAACTTCATTTATTATCTGCGTATAGTATTTCTACCACCCTCTTCTTTAGTTGTTAAAAGTGGTGCATTAAACTGTGCTGTAGAAGTAGTTGGTGCATATGAAAATGTACCAAATAATGGAATATCATGTGATGCCCATGTATTAGCACGTTCAATACCGATACCACGCAAATCACCAGTAGATTGCATTGTACAATTATCAACTGTACAATGTTGTATTACTGATGAACCAGGGCCAGTAATTTGAGCAACTGCTTCAGTTGCACCAAGACGTTCAGCATGTCTGTAACGTGATTTTTCCATAAGTTTAGTAGCATTATCAATCATCCATTGTTTTGTTTTGTATTGTGCTTCAGGTGCAATATTTGCTGAACAGTGTGTACGATAGTCAGTAAATTGTCTTGCATCACTCATTACAGCAGATAATGCCGGATATCTTGAATCAGATACATAGCTATCTATAGTGGTAAATTGGCGTTCATCAGCCGATTTCATGTGAAATTGATTGACATCAGAATCTAATGTTTTTCTGAAACCACGTGCATCGAAATATTGTAATGGGACATTTGATGTTTGTGCAGCACTATACATTTCTTTTAATCAAAGGAGACAGATTCTGCTGTAGCAGAAATATCACTCGTAGTTGAGAATGTTAATGGTTCAGCAGATTCTGGTTTCACATTTGCTTCAACTAATGCATCAATTAATTGATTACGTGACATAGAAGAAGCACCAGCAATATGATGCTGTTTAGCTAGACTTTTCAGTTCCTTTACATTTAGAGAATCATATACAGATGCATCAATTACTTCCTCTACTTTTTCAATCATTACATCTGCAGTATCATCTTCAGGTAATTCATCAGCAGTTGTTTCATATGCTTCATCAATAGCACGTTCATACATTGCATTAATATCATCAGTTTCCATTTCAATATCACGGCTTTCATTTGTTGTTAATAATTCAGCAGTATCATTCATTGAAAATGGGGCAGGAGTAGAACCTGAAAAGGTACCATGTTCTGCAGCAACTTTCAAATCAAGTAAGATGTTTTCGCAGAGATTGAGACGTTTTTCAGTTTGTTGTATACGTGTGTATAGATAGAAGCATACAGCACCAAATATTAATAGTAATATAACACCTATAGTGAACGCATCGGAGATTCCACTGGCCATTATTCTGGTAGGCAATAAGGAGTTCTAATATTAATATTTAGCGCGCAGACCCTTTTCATATAATATATCATTTACACTAGATAGTTTACATACACCTTTTTCCAGTCCATAACTATAATTCATAGTACCATCTTCACAATCATTGGCCGGACAGCAATAATATAGTACATTATCTTGTTCACTAATTAATTCAAATTGATGTGTACTAATAATACTAATAATATTTGGTTGTTTCCATAGTTTTTCTAAATAGAATTTAGATGCAATAAGAGAATCATTTGGATTTGTTCCATGGAAGAGTTCATCAATGCAAATAAAACCGAATTGTGAGGGGTCATTTTCTAAACTCTTAACAGCCCATTCAATTTCTCTTTCAAACAAGGATGCTTTCCCTGGTTTGTCTTCAAGTCGTAAACAGCTGTGTATGAAATGTATGGGTGTTAAAGTTGTTGATGCTGCATTTACAACTCCTAGTGTATGTGCTAGTATAATGGACTGTAGGATTGTACGAAGTGCAGTTGATTTACCACCACGATTTGGACCTGTAAGTATTGCGTGTTTGGTTAAATCAATTGATATGGGTTTACAGTTTTTATTATATAGTGATAGTTCAATTGCATTTTTAATTATTAATTGGGGTTTCTGAGATTTAATCCACACAGGAATGGATAAACTGCCTGTTTTAACAGCTGCTGCGAGACAAAACTGTGTCTCTATTTTGCCTACAATCTCCTGCAATCCTAAAAACTGTTTTGAAAATTGTAAATACCATAAAGCTGTCAACCTGGCTGACTGTAAAGGTATTCCTGCATCATATAATTTAATATTAAAATGCTGCTTATAATATTCCTGTAAGACCTTATAATTTAATAAATAATCATTTAATAGGCTTCCAAATGCTGTAACATCATTTTCTATAGTATGGAGATGTATAGCATGCTGTATACTTTGTGATGCGCTTTGGAAAAGTGTTATTCCAAAACCAAGAATCTGTATTATTGATTTCATATATTCAATGAAATTATTCATTGATAAATCAATATTGCCTAAATAGAGTTTTTTAATAAGTGAGAAGTAGTTAGAGACTGTGAGAGGCATGTTGAAGACATATTTGAGCAATAGATATGGTGCCAGTAAAGTAAGTATGGGTAATAGTAGTTGTATTCCAGGGAATATGTATTTTTTAGCGAAACACCAAATGGATAGAAAGAATGGTATGAAATTGAGATGCCATGTATTTTCTCCACGGAAATATAATAGACTTAGTGAACCATCTTGAATACTGTTGGTAGTAGAATATTTAGTTATATATGGCAATAATGCAGATTCATTTGCAGCTAGTTTACGGAATAAATTGTGACAGTTAGATATATCATTTGATGATATTTTTTGCGATAATGCCTTTGTTTTACTGGATAGAATTGGTGCAGTATGCGGATTCCATTGCTGTTCAATTGTTTTTTTAATATAATCTAGCGAGGATTGATTATATATATTTAAAATTGATTGTATATTATGATAATTATTTTGAATATTACTTTCTTCAATTAAACTTTTATAATCCATATTAAATAGTAATTTTAGGGACATAAAATTGAGACGCGAATTATAATATAAGCTAGCCGGTAAATAAATAGAATGTCAAGTAATATTCAGGCCATATATAATTTACGTTCCCAGAAATCCACTGCAACAATTGTAGGATCAATTCGTTCAAAGATTGAAGAGATTCGTACACAAGTGAAAGCAGGTGTTGATGGTGATGGATGGCAGCGTGTAATACATGGATGGCGTGCACAGGAAACTCCAAAACCAGTTATATCGACAAATAATGGTAATAGATTCAAGGAAATTCAATCGCCATCATCTATGAGAAAATCCGATTCAAATAATTCATTGCCTCATATGTCACGTTCTGTTCCAAAACCTGGAGCTCATCATAATGTAATTGAAAAGCCTGTTGTTGCGCAACCATACAAACGATATGAAAGTAAATTCAAGAATTCTGACCAAGATGTAGAATCAACTATTGTAAATACTATTATTCTAGGTAAACTCAATAAATTTAGTGCACAGAATTATGGGGACGTATATGAATTCCTTTCAGAAATTCTTGCATCAGGTGAATGTGATTTCCTAAGTGATTTTATGAAACTAATATTTACGAAGGCTGCAACAGAGGAGACTTTCTGTCCACTATATGCAAAACTTCTTAAAGAATTATCTGCAAAATACCCATTCCTTCTAAGTGAAATGGATATACTATACAATAAATTCTTGAATATATTTGAAGAGCTAGAGGATGATGATAATGAATGTGCAATACAGCGAAGAAAGGAGAAGAAATATAGACAGGGTTATAGTCAATTTCTTGCAGAGCTTCTTAAACAGGATGTAGTTGATACAAATGCATTCTATAATACAATTGAACAGATTATTAAACAAATAGATGTACAATCAAAACTTAATGAAAAAACCAGTACAATTGAGGAATATGGAGATTGTTTAATCAAGCTTCTAAAAGTTCTAAAACCTCCGACTAGAGGTGGACAAAGTAATGCACCTCTAGTAAGCGATATGCACTCAAGTGCACTTCCGACAAATGAATCAATGTCAGATAAAATGGTTACTTTGAGGACAAATCTTTCTACAAATCTTAAATCTAAAATGGATGTTCTAACGCGTAAATCTGCGGACCGTCCAAGTTTAAATAATAAGATTCGATTTACTATGATGGATGCTATTGATGCGATTAATTAAAATCCTTTTAATAAAGTAGAAAATGGCAAGACGCGCAACTCGCAAACATTCTAAAAGAGGACTACTAGGTCGTGTATATTCACCTATCCACCACACTTTAATGGCTGCAAAGAACATTATGGGTACTGGATTAAATGGTATTGATAGTATGGGTCTATCCCTAACTGGTCATGCTAACTCTGCTGTGCGCAATGTATTCACTCGCAAGGGTGGTCGCAAGGCAAATCGCAAGAGCCGCAAAGCTAGCCGCAAGAGTCGCAAGGCCAGCCGCAAGAACCGCAAATAAATTTTTATTTGACCCAGATTTATTAATATTTAAGGATTAAACACTATATAATTATATATATATTTAAGGCATATGTATATAATCATATAAATGGTAAAAGATAATAAACGCAAACGTTCAGGATTTGGTAAGAGATATGATAATAATGTGAAAACTGATAATAGTGATACATCAAGTGATAGTGAATATGAAGATATACGTCCTCCTGTTAAGAGACCAAGAAGGAATGCAGCAATTGTTGCATCAGATAAAATTAAAAAAGAATGTGCGCGATTGAATGAATTGAAGGAGGCACAACAAAATGAATCAAGTGAAGATGAGGATAATGAGAGTGAAACAAATAATGAAATTGTTATTCGTTTTGAAGGAGATGAGCAGGAGAATGATAAATTAAAACCAAGAAGATATACAATTGATGAGGAACCTGAAGATGTTCAGGAATTTTTTAAACTTATTACAGAGCCAATAAAAGAATCCACAATTGACGACCAAATTGATGATTTCAAAGCACTTGAACCAACAAAGAAACAGGAATTAATACATGCATTAAAGAATCGCCCAACAACAGAGAATTCAATACAATTAATGTACAAAATACTAACAATGAATACAAATGAATCAATTAAATACATGTTATTAAACAAATATCATGCATTATTAGGACTTGATACATCAACAACTGAATATTATAAACATCGTAATTGGTTAGATAAAGTATGTTCAATACCATTTGGTATATATAAAAATATTCCAGTTAAACTGGAAGATGGTGGAGATAAATGTAATGAATTTATGGCACAGGCAAATAATTATTTAGAACAGGCAGTTTATGGTCAGGAGGAGGCAAAACTACAGATTCTACAATTTATTTCCAGTAAAATTGTTAATCCAGTATCATCAGGAATGGCACTCTTATTAGTTGGTCCACCAGGCATTGGCAAAACAAGTCTAATTAAGAATGGAATTGCAAAGGCGATTAATTGGCCATTCCAATTTATTAGTTTGGGTGGTGATTCTGACAGTTCATCATATATGGGTCATCAACTAGTATATGAATCATCACATTGTGGAAAAATTGTAAATAGTCTAATTGCAGCAAATTCAATGTCAATGATATTAATGTTTGATGAATTGGATAAGATTTCAATGACACCAAAGGGCGAGGAAATCCAGAATATGCTAGTACATTTAACGGACCCTGTACAAAATATGGATTTCGAGGATAAATATGTTGGTGCAATACCAATTGATATGAGTAAGGTTATTTATATATTCTCTGCAAATGATATTAATAAAATAGACCGTATTCTTTTGGATCGTATGAATGTTATATATTTAAATGGCTATAATGTGGATGATAAGATTCTTATTGCAGAAAAATATATATTACCAACCATATTAGAGTCATTAAATCTAAAAGAACAAATAGTATTTTCTAAAGAAATTATTAAATATATTATTGAACGATATGCGGCAAGTGAAAAGGGTGTACGTGAATTGAAACGATGTATAGAATCCATTTGTCAAAAGATTAATATGCTGCGATTATACAATTCGCCATCACTACCATTTTATATAAAGGATTTTGCTCTTCCAATGATTCTAACAAAAACACATATTGACCTCTTTCTTAAAAAGAAAAAACCAGAAGATGACCGTGATGTTAGTCTGAAAATGATGTATATATAATAGTAAATATAATGACAGATACTGAATTATCTACAGTAAAATATGTGGAAACATGGTTCTATATGATTGCAATGATATTATTAATTGCAGGTGCTGTTAACTGGTTATTAATTGGTACAATTAAAGTGAACATTGTTGAGAAGATACTGGGTACTAGTGCTGCACGTATAGTATATATATTTGTAGGTATTGCTGCATTATTTATGATATTTCGCCGTGATTTCTATTTACCATTTTTGGGTGAATCACATACACCATGTGCAACATTAAAGGATTATACACCACCCGGTGCAACAGAGGAAGTGAAAGTACAAGTTGAACCTAGTGCAAAGGTAATATATTGGGGTTCAGAACCTGCAACCAAGAAGATGGAGGGAATAAATGATTGGAGAAAAGCCTATATGGGATTTCAAAATGCTGGTGTAACTACTGCTGATATTAATGGTGTTGCAACTCTTCGTTTAAGAGCACCACAACCCTATACAGTTCCTTTTAAAAGAGAAATAGAATCACATGTTCATTTTCGTGAATGTGGACCTGTAGGGATGTTAAAACCGGTTAAAACTGTTTTTCTAAATAAAAATTCAATTGAGGGTTTTACAGGTGATATGGGAACATCGATTTCATCATGTTCTACATGCAATCTTTAGGGTTAGATATAGCAAAACAGGGACTATTTAGGATGATTTACGATATACGCTAATATATACATTTGAACCAAATTCAGACAATCGTTGTGTATTAAATGGTACAACTGATTCATCATCATAGAAATACCATTGTGAGTCAACTGGATTTAATGCAGCAGAAGTATAATGACCGCCAAAATGTGAGCCATGATGATTTACAATTGAAATAAGGTCGTATGAATATTTCTTTGATGGTTCAGGAGAATCTTTGGAAAATATTTCAGTAGGATGCAATTTAGTTGAAATATCTACAGATGTATGTTCCTTATTACCAATTTCATTAAATCGTCTTATAACGACAATTAGTATGTGTGGCAATTTCCAAATACCTCTATGTATATCCACTGTTGTCCGTTTATTACATGAATCACATTGATAATCTTCAAGAGTATCAATATGTTTCATTTCATTAATTAGCATATTATTAATATTAAATTGTGTTATATGATTAAAACCAACTTTAATCATATTAAATACTTCCCATTTGGTTGATTTATTATTGCAATTTCTACAAATACAATCAATGCGTTCAAGACCAAATAGTAGGTCAGTTAGAGGACTGTATGATTTATTAAATTGCATATGCCATGCTTTCTGGGAAGGAGATAAATCAGATACCTTTTTATTTTTAAGATTGAATTGGCGTTTCATACCTTCATGAAGTTGATCCAGAATGTAGACAGTAAACTCATGTGCATCATTTGGTATACGTTGTGAGAATTGCTCATAGATTGTATCTTTCACTACATCTTTCAGTGTATCATAAAAGCCAGCAGGCCTACATACATCTCCTATACTACCACTAAACAGTGTTTTAATTAAATCCTTATATGCAATAGTTATCTGTCCTTCATTAGAAGCAGTATCCTTGCATTCAATATCCATATCATTTTTAAGAATATATGCAGATAATTCAGGTATAGAACGCAGTGCTTGAAATACAGATGCCGCAAAGCAGGTATTCCCCATGTTTAGAATACCAACAGCACCTTTTGATGTCATTTTAATTGTATATATATTCTTTATTTATATTATGTAAAATCAAATTTATTATCAAAAAATTGATTTTACATATGCATGTATAATTATGTACTAGAAGAATGAGTAGAAATCAAAGAACAAGTCCATATGGTGTACAATTATTTGATGATTTACACAATTATTTGCCAGGTCTATTGTATCATCCAGAGCAATTTAATTCTGTAAGAGAATGTTTAGAATATGTACAAGATAGAGCAAGACATCATTTTAATCTATATGATGCAAATCGTCGTAATTTTACAATTGATAATGATTCTCAATCAGAAATAGATGAAATTGAGCAACAATATAATCGTCGTGAGAGAATTATACGTGAAACAACGAATCAATCTAGCGAAGAACTATTGCAAACATTGTTAAATGATTTTATGAATACTGCAATTCCACCGCAAAGGAATAGACAACAAAATCCATTTAGAAATATTATGTCAATGTTTACAACAACAGCACCATTATCTACAACTATACCAGTAACCGTTCCTTTAACACAGAATTTGGATCCAGTTATTGTACGTCCTACACAAAATCAAATAAATACTGCAACAAATATTATAAGTACTACTGCAACATCTGAAATATGCAGTATATGTCAAGAATCTTTGGCTAATTCAGAAGTGAGACGTATACATCATTGTCGTCATATGTTTCATCGAAATTGTATTGACAGATGGTTTGAACAAAATGTGCGCTGTCCAGTATGTCGACATGATATTCGCAGCTAAAAATTATAACATAAAAAATAAAAATATTATATTGTATAATTTATATTATTTTTATTTGTTTGAATTTATTGTATTATATTTATATTGTTATTAAATTGCTAGTGCAGCAAGATTATTTGGTAGTTCAGAGATATTAAGATTGAAATATTTCTTTGCTTCAGCCATCATACGAATTTCATCACCTGCAATGAAGTTAATTGCAACACCCTTCTTTAGGAATCGACCAGTACGGAAAATGCGATGTAGATAATTTTCACGTTCAAGTGGGAAATCGTAGTTAATAACCATAGATACCTGTTGTACATCAATACCACGAGCAAGAAGGTCAGTAGAGATTAGAACACGAACTTCACCAGAACGGAATTGATTCATACGTTTTTTACGTTCTGCTACATCCATATCACCATGAATACATTCTAGAGTAAACCCTTTTTCATTCATTTTATATGCAAGCCATTCTGCCTTTTGACGCTTATTTACAAAGATAATCAATTGATTAATATTCAGATTTTGATACAAATCATATAGAACTTCGAATTTCCAATCTTCTTGTTCAAGTTCTACATAGAATTGTTTAACACCTTCGAGAGTTAGTTTTTCTGGATTAATAAGAATACGTACTGCATCATCCCCAGCAAGTTTATCAGCAATATCAATCACTTCTGCTGGCATTGTAGCAGAGAATAGACCAACTTGTGTTTCCTTTGGAAACTTGAATTCAAGAATACAGAGGATTTGTTCCTTAAATTTATTTTCAAGCATTTGGTCAGCTTCATCAAGAATGAGAACACGAATATTATCAATCGGTAGTGCACGACGACGAATTAAATCATAAACACGACCGGGTGTTCCTACAATAAATTGTGCACCGCGTTGTAGGGCCTTGATATCCTCTGAGATTGGTGGACCACCAGTTGCACTATGTACAGTAATTCCAAGATGTGCTGAAATAGAGCGTGCTACAATTTCAGTTTGTTGTGTAAGTTCACGAGTTGGAGAGAGAATTAGAACCTGTGGTGCTTTAATTGCCGGGTCAACACGCATTAGAGAACCAATTACAAATGCACCAGTCTTTCCTGTACCAGCTTGTGCTTGTGCAATAATGCTTTTACCATTTACCATAGGTACAATTGCTTTTTTTTGAATAGGAGATGGTGCTTCAAAACCATATGCATAAATACCTCTTAGAAGGCTATCATTAAGACCCATTGTGTCAAAATTGTCAAATTCCTGTACATCAGTACTTTCAAATAAGAATTGAGGTGGTGGCGTAGATGAACGTGAAGAATCAGAATCCATTTTTAAAATAAACTATCACTAAATTAGAAGATTAATATCAAATTAATGCTGTAAGTATTATACTATACTATGTATATCAATCAAATTTTTAGGTAGTGGAAATAAAGTATATATGATTAATAATATTGTTTGTATGCACAAAAGTATATATTTTATGTAATCAAAAATTTGATTAAACTAATTTAAGATATTTAGAGCTAAACCAAGTATAGTATAGTAAAATGGACGATGATAATATCATATCCGGAGATTTTGATGCAGAACTATTGGAAGATGAGTTCGAAATAGATGAAACAGATGTTCAGCAAAATGAACAGCAGGGTATTTTCAAGAAACTATATCAACAACATCCAGAATGTCTACTTGATTATGTAGAACAGGTATACAAGGTTCTTCCATTACATAAAGGTGAAGAATCAGATGATGCAATTATTCGTGCATCATATGATTCATCTCATAAAACATATCCATTTCTAACTAAATACGAACGGGCACATATTATTGGTACTCGTGCTAATCAACTATCTCAAGGTTCAAAACCATTTATTGTAGTACCAGAACACATTACAAATGTTAAAGATATTGCTCGTATTGAATTGGAGCAAAAAAGGCTTCCATATATTATTAAAAGGCGTCTACCAGATGGTACATTTGAATATTGGCGTCTAGCAGATTTGATGATATTGCCTGCGTAGATAGTAGATTCTTCTAAAAAATAGTAATACGTTCTTCTGGTAAAATAAATAATTTATTTGTTGGTTTAATATCAAATGCCATATACCATTCATCAAAATTATTTACAATAAAATTCACTCGAAGATGTGATGGAGCATGTTTATCAATAAACAATCCCTGTATTGCCTTTTTTCGTCTTTCTTTAATTCTCCATGATATTGCATAGGATATGAAAAATATCTGCAATTCACGTATAATACTATTATTATCTAATCCACGCTCTATTTGGCTCTTTTTTAATGCATCTAATGCAATTGCAACACCTCCTAAATCCGAAATATTCTCTGATAAAGTTAATTTACCATTCACTTTATGATTGAAATGGGTTCCTTTATTAAATACATTAATAATTTTCTTAGTTTTTCTAGTATATTCTTTATAATCATTCAATGTCCACCATTGTTTTATTTTACCCTCTGAATCATATATCATACCATCTACATCAAATGCGTGAGTTATTTCATGGCCAATTACAGAACCAAGTGCACCATAATTCCATGCAATCGCTTCTTTTGATGTACAATAGAATGGCCAATTAACTATACCAGCAGGTAGAATGAGTCGATTGCCCTGATTATAATAATATGCATTAACTGCAAAAACAGGGTCATCCCATGTTTTAGATGTCATACATTTGCTAATATGTTTCAATTCTGATTCTGATTTAGAAATTCCAAGACGCAGTATATTTTCTAATAAATTATCCTTATTTAATTCTGGTGGTTTATAATTTGAAAACTTTTCTGGATATAGAATACCCATCTTCATTTTATCCACCTTATGTTCTGCATAATCTCTTGTCTTCTTATCCAGCCATTTTGATTTCTGTATTCTGTTCATTGCCGAATATTTAATTGTATCTGCAAAATTAATAATTTGATTCTTAAATGTATCAGTTATATAGTATGATATATATAATCGTGACAATGGTATTGTTAACCAATCTTGAGCTATTCTTATAATATATTTATTCTTTGGCATTTTTTCAGTAATACCACGCAGACGTTTACTATAAAAATCAATATATGTATCATAATATGGATATGGCAAATACTTTATACAATGTAAAATTATATTTGATTGAAATATGGCCTTCCATAATTCTAAAATATCATTATTTGTATGAACTGATTTACACATATAATTAATTAATGTAATCCATTTTTCAGAATCAATAACAATTTTTTCTAATATTATATCTTTTTTTTCATTAGTAATATTTGATAATTCAAATATTCTATTAAATAGAATATCCCAATTTATATATTTATATTTTCTTTTGAGACTATTCAATGTATATGTAATATTTGATTCATATTCAGTCGATTCTAATAATTTAATATACTTACTTTCAAATTGTACAAATTGTTCTAAATTTACACAGTTAAATTCCCTTCCTATTTTATTAAGAAAATTTAAATATGCATTAAATATACGTATTCCTCCTGGACCTGTGCCATTATAATATGAATCATCTGGTAATCCAAACTGTCCTGGAGAAATATGTAGCCTCCAATGTAATGGATCCGAATCTTCTGGGCCACTATATAAAACTAATATATTCTGTATTCTATATACCATAAATTCACCCAATGTACTACATATATCATCTACTGACCTAATACAGTTGATAGACATTAATAACTTATTAAATGTATTAATGCTATCTTTTGATTTATAATTATTATTTACAATAGATTCTACTAGTGTTCCTAAAATATATTTATCATTATTGTGCTTTTCATTATTAATAAAATTGGCGTGAGATTCTTTATAAATATGTTCCAATTCCTTATCAACCTTATCTTCAATTTCTTCACTTACTCCAATTGATACATTAAATGGCATTAAATGTGCATGTTTATTCCAATTATTATTGACATAATTATAGAAATCATTACCAGGTAAAAAATTACTATTAATATGTGGTATTGTTGGATATTTGGGACATTTTTTAGTTATTTTATTAATTATGAAATGTTCTTGCGGATGTCTGCGTCGTTTTTTTGTGTACTGTCGTGACATTATTAATCTTTCTTCTTATATTCAACCTTTGACGATTCTTTGGTGTTCTATCCATTGATGATGATTGTGTACTACTACGATAATATTTAACCGGATATCTCTCTTGAATTCTATCATATAATCGTGATGTTGCAATAGGTGTATAATATTGCATTTTGTACATTTTTATTAATTTGTTTGTAATTGTCATCATCTGGCTAAACCAATTTAATAATAATGTATATAATTTGCCCACTTTGTACAATAACCTATTACTGTCTCCATCTATTACCACAATTATGGCATGTAATAAATATAGTCATAGGTTCATCTGCTGAACGTGTCTGAAGCATATAATAGCTGCATTCGCGCTTCTTACAACGACCACACTTATATATATCAGTTGTATTGCCTTTATTGCCTTCAAGAATATTTTGTTCTCTTTCCAGTTGTTCATTCGTTAGTTTAATCCAGTTTTCTGGCTGTAATTCATAATCCGTCATATTACCCAAATCTTTCATTGTAAATTCACCATCCTTATAACGCTCTAATAGCCTACTATTATAGCGCGGCGAGTCCTTATTCAAATGCCCCCAAATAGAACGCTGTTTCTCATTATACATTGTATTAAATAATGGATTATTCCAATGACATATTACATGTCTTTTTTCAGCCTCTTTACAAACATATTCAAATATTCCTTCTTGAAGTTCATAAATAGTATTCTTATTAATACCTTCATTCAGTAGAAATGTAAAACGTTTGATAAATTTCTCTTTTTCATAATCACTATTGTTATTTATGGTAGAATATTCCTCTTTTTCATAGATTTGATACTGTTTTTGTATACCTGTTTGATGTGCAACTGTTTTCTTTTTCTTTGCTGTTAATACCTTCTTTTTTGTTTTCTTCTCTTCAATAACTTCTTCATCCTCCCCTTCTCCTTCAATAATATCATCTACATCACTCTCAGAATCAGTTTCTTCTACAGATGATATATCATCTTCACTTTCAACATCTGATTCTATAATTTCATCCTCTACTTCTTCATCCTCATCATCATCAATAATATCATCTACATCACTATCATCTGATTCATCATCTTTAATTGGTTCTGGTATAGATGCTGATGCAGATTTTTGTTTAATTATAACATTCTTTGGAGCCTTCTTCTTACTTTTAATATAATCCTCTATTTTGCTAAAATCATCTACATCAAGTGATATAGGTTGTGTATAATCTTCAGTATTACTTCCAATTAGTAGTATATCACCATAATATACTACTTTACTGTCTTCAAAACAGTTTGTCTTATTTTCTGTCCCTTTTTTACCATCTTTAAAACCAAATACTGTAATAAATGATGGTTTAATTGTGTTTATTTCATATTTAAATAGTACTTCTGGTGCAGATTTTTTTTTCATATATTGATGAATATCATCTATAGAAAGTTTCTCGGTATCTTTGTCTATAAGAAACTTTGCACGACGAATTTCGCCTTTAATTGTACATACAATACCAAATAAATTCTTTTGACTTGGCATTTTATAGTCTATCTAAAAGATACTCTTAATACTATATTTAAATATTGAATTTAAAACTAAATTTGATATATATATTATATCAAATTTTATTTATATCATTTTAAAATGTCAACTTTTATTGAAATTCTTACACTTGGTCTAAATTCAGTATCTAATTTACCAAATAATGTTACAATATATGATGCAGGAGATACATATGTAGAATTTTATCATACTACAAATGAATGGAAATGCTGGAAAATTATTAATATTGAAAACATTACTAAAAATGAGATTCAGTATATTATTAGGACAATTAAATTTATTGGATATGATATTGTACCGCAAAATATTATAGCATCATATGATACATATTATAGTGATACTCAAAAAGGTATATGGAATCTTAAACACTTTGGGGTTCATAAGAAGGGGGAGCCGCTTGATGTTGAACAGTTGATGAACAGCAGCTCATGCATGAAAACAGATTCTTCACCTTTGAAAATAGTGAAACAGATTTGTCCAAAGCCTGTACAGTCTCAACCACGGCTGACGAAACAGCGACAGCAGCCTCTAAAACCTCGCCAATATCCTTCGGATTTTCAAGAGCCTCCTTCACTTCCTCAACAGCAGTTTGAACAGCTTCTACTGCTTCAACAGTTGCAGCAACAGATTCTTCAGCAGCAACAACAGCAGAGCCTAGTTCATCAGCAGTCTTCTTCCCAAGAACAGATTCAACAACAGAGTTATCTAAAACAGAAGAAACAACATCAGAAACAGCTTCAACAGACTTCTCAACAGCAGCCATCTTCTCATTCAATGACGCATCAGACTCAAGAAACTCAGCAACGGAAGAAACAATATCAGCAGAATCAACCACTTGTTCCTTTAATGAAACCGGGTTCATCGTCTTCAATTCCAATTGTTCCATCTTTCTTATTACCGGCTCGAAAGTCTATTCATAATTAATACATTATAATGCATTTAATTATCTGTTATTGATTCTAAGAAATAGAATAATATGAAACTATTAATACTATTTGGTTTAATACTAATTGGCTTTGCTATATACACTTTTTTAACAAGTGGAGCAGTTTCTGTACAAAAACCACAACAGACCATTATTCAACCATATCAACAAGAGCAAATACCATTAGAACAAACAATCCAACCTCAAGTTAAACAAAGAGTAATAGAAACACATGATGAACCAGAGCAATATGATGCAAATGAATCTATGCAAAAGGGTGCAGGTGAAATGGATACTATAAGACATCCTGAATATATGTTTCGACCTGCTCCTGAAAACAATAATGTAAATATTGCTGCTGAAAGTGGTTCCGCATCTATGATTTCACAAATGCAACAATATAGACCTGATTTTGTACAAAATGGTGGTGAATTCATGGATAATGTAATTCCTGCATCATCAATTGATGATATGAGTTTTTCATCATTTAATTAATAATGCATTATTTTAATATATTCTATATGAATGACTTAAATTTGAAATATAATATGTAATATATATTTGATAGTATTTCACATATTATATAATGAGTATACCTGAACCTAGTGTACGTTCATCTCAATTTCATGGAAGTAAACCAGTTAATCTAAAACAGATAACAAAGGATGAATCTTCTATAATACAGACGATTATTAATAATCAACTAAATAATGATTGGAGGATTTCATCTATGATAGACCTTAAAAAGGATTATAAATTTCTAACTGAACAGACTTTATGGGTATGGCAACGTCGTGCATCTCATACAGAACGTTCTGGGTTTCTTATTATTCGAACAAATGGTAGCTGTGTATTTTGGAATTCTATGAAAAATGAAATGTATAGTCTTCGTATTCAAATACCACATGGCATCTGTTCACCAGATTCCTATTGGATATGTATTGCAACTATTTGTAATTCACAAAATAGTCTTGATATTGAAGATGTAATTGTTGCAAATGGGACAAATCTATTTAATGAACTAACATATAGTCAACGCTATAAATTTATAACATATTTGTGTGAACGACTTTCTAATCAACCATATCTTGGACTAACAATTAAATCCGTACAACCACTTGGTATAGGGGAATGGCTACATAATACGAGTGCATATGGATATCAACCAGATGATAATTCAGTATGGGATATTCAATCTGAACAACCTGGAATGCGACGTAAAATTTGGATTGCTCCTAAAAAAGAGGTATCTGTACCAAAACAGGTAAGTTCTGTTGTATTGACTGGAATAGATGCATTGAAACATACAAAAGCAGTTCCTAAAAATCATAATCCACTAATTAGACCACAAATGGCTCCTGCTGCTAGATATGCATATGTAAGGGCAGATAAAACTGGACCTGATAGATATATACTTGAAGCAGCTGATAAGGAACGTATTGGATATGCGCTTGTAAGAGGTCTTATTGAATCTGAAAAAATGCGTCAGGATATTATGAATGGTGCTAATGTTGCACGTATTGAATATACACCTGAATACTCTAAATATAAAATTGTGGAATTAATGAAAAAAACACATCAAGAATGTAATGGTTTCATATCATCTATTAGTTTATTTCATGAAATTACATGTTAATATAGGTGTACATGTTAATAAATAAAACAAAAATAATATTAGTAAAGATAAATGGACCCTGTTGTAACTAGACGAAATAATAGACGCAAGGGATGTAGACGTAATTTTTTACGTGGTGGTGCTGCTGCGCCTATTCCTGAAGGCGGTGCATATACCTTTGGTGGACCATTAGTACCTGGATTATCTAATGCGTCTGTAATTAATCCAATCTCTGCATGTCAATCTGCTATGAGACCTATGCCATCTTTTTCTTCTTCCGCTGGCATTCCTGGAATGCGTGGTGGTAGATATGAAACTTCACTTGAAGTTACCCCAAATGGCATACCATTATCACATGCAATCCCAATACCATGTGAACGTGGTGGTTCTCCGACTGAACCAACCTCCCCATTATACTATGCATCAAAAGGTGGTTTTAATAACTCATTAACTATACCTACTGCTGCATATACACGTATGCCAAGTGATTTTGTTACTTCAGGTGGTACTCCATTAATGTTAAATGTACCTGTCAATGGACGCACATGCGGTGGTCGTCGCAAGAGTCGCAAGGCTTCTCGCAAACATCGCAAAGCCAGTCGCAAGGCTTCTCGCAAACATCGCAAAGCTTCACGTAAACATTAAGAATCATCTACAAATGCAAAACCATTAGTTGATATCTCTTCACTACTGTCACTATCACTATCTTCAAATAATAATTCCTTATTTTTCTTTGAAGATTCAATATCACCACCAATTTTATAGCCACAACTCTTATAATATGCCGCTCTCTTTCTCCATTGAGATTGATATGGTTGATGAGGGTCAATAATATCAATAATTGTTGGTGCAACTGTACGTTCAGATACACGTTGACGTAGAATTCTACCAGATGACTGTATAACATTTTTACGTGATGTAGCAAATACTGCAGTATTTAATGCTTTAATATTTAATGCATCTGATGCCATTGAATATGTTGCTAATAATATTTGTGCACCTGCTGCATTCTCCTTTAATGCAGCATCCTTCATACCACCTATATAAAATCCCACCTGTTTTTTCCAGGGTTCTTTTAATGGGCGCTTCCATTGATTAATTATTGCCTCTAAACTATTCAATTGTTCTTTTCGGTCACTTAATACAATTATTTGTCGTTTACATTCATCAGAATATTCATATAATAGTTCTCCAATTATTTTATTACGTGGAGCCCATTCTGATATCTTATTCAAGAGTGTCGCCATTACTGGTTTACCTCTCCAATCCAATGGAATATCGTTAAATTCGGCATCATTTGATTTATATTGAACTGCATGTATATATACTCCATCATCTTTTTCTCTTTTTTTTTCCCAATATACTGGGTCTCCCAAATATGCTGTAAATACTGACATAAGACCATCTTCACGTTGCGGTGTTGCAGATAATCCAAGCTGCTGTTTTGTTTGAACTAACTGAAGAACTTTACTGAAATATACTGCTCCTAAATGATGACATTCATCAAATATTGTGAATCCATATTCATTAAAGAAATTAGAAGGAAAATCGCGCGAGCATAATGTTTGTAACATGCATATTGTGCAATCATACTTTGTAGTATCAATCTCAATACGTGGACCTTGTAGAACTCCAATTCGTATATTTTTACAAAATGCCTGAATCTCGTCTTTCCATTGATTTAGTAAGAACTCCTTATCTACAATAATAAGGAATCGTTTACCAAGACGTACAGCTATATTTAGAGCCATAAATGTTTTACCACGTCCACATGGAACACATAATAGACCATTACAACCTGCTGCAAAGAATTTATTAATGATATCCACTTGATAATCGAATGGTTTACCTATGAATTCAATATTAGTTGGTAGATTATTACCATCCGGTACTATATTGGCTTCAGCTGCACCATATTTTTTAATACCATACTGTCTTGGTATATAGAATCGTGTAGCAGATTCACGATAAATATCAAATGATGCAGTCATCTTTTGAAATGTATCTGGTACTTTTGGTTTTGCTGTAAGTTCTAATCGCAGTTCTTCAACTTGTTTTGGTGTAAGTATTGACTTTTTAATTGCATAACCTTTTGTTGTGATTACACGATCTAAATCAGCAGGACTTTTATTTGACATTCTATGATAACTAATTAAGTAGAATGAAAGTATCACAGGAATATATTGGTAGCACTCTCTTTACGGCGATTAGTATCTTCATTTTTTTAACTATCAAATTTTGGCCATCTCAAATATTATTAGCATTTGATAACTTCTTTATTAGATTTGCTACTATTATTACATTAATTGTGGCCACATACTTTGGTATTATACCTGGTTTATTCACATTAATAGCAATAATTTCTATATTCTATCAAAGAAATCAATACAAAGTTGCAGCTGTTCAGCAAATGACAGGTGGTGGTGAATCACATGGTGATTCTACTGAAGCATTAAAAATGATAGATGGTGATATTACAGCTCCTAAATCTGAAAATATTGTTATACCTGATAATGAGGACCCTAACTATAATACAATTGATTATTTACCAAAGAATTCGCAGCAATCAAATGAATTTACAGGAACAGGCAGACAGTTTAATCAGACAGTTCCTCTCGGCACAGCAGCAGGAACTGTTTGGCAGCAGGCAGCTAGACAGTTATTTTAAAGAAATAATGCATCCGATTTTGACAGTGATTTATCTATAAATACTTTTTGAGCATTTTCACATACAAATATATGTTTATTTATCATATCATTTAATACCTTCTCTAATCTAACTTTTTCTTCATTCGTTTTAGCAACCTTTATTAAATAATTATAGTATTTAATCATACTATCTTTATTAGTACATTGTCGCGGCATTTTCATATCATCAAGATATGTTGCTAATGGCAAAGATAAATTATTTCCTACATTAATTAGTTTCCTATCTGTTACTGTTGTTGGAACATACATTTTTTCTAAGCTTTTCTGTGTAAGACAACTGGTTTCATTATGTAATGTATTTTCATTATTTGAGTACACTATACATGTTTTTTGACTAATTGTTGCAGGTGCTTCACCAGTTGCATTGACACCTCCATATGTACATCCTTTTACTCCTGACTGTGTATTTTCATAATAATTTGGCATTGATGATGGACAGAATTTGGTTGACTGTTCTTCTAAATATTTTGCACGATAAACCTTACATGATGGTATACTAGTTGATGTAGCTGATACTGCACAAACTATATCACCGCTACATTTACGACCATTTATATCTCCTTTGCAACATAAAACATCGCCATTTGCATCAGAAAATTGTTTTAAAAATGATGGACAACTATTAACCACTATATTTGAATCCTGATTCTCAAATGTTTCAATAGATTTAGTGTATACATTATATAATATTCCATTAAATAAATATATGGAAAGTATTATAATAGCAAAAATACAAGACAGTATTAGAATAAATAGTGTTGTATTTTTTTTCATTGTATTAATTATTATATATATAATACTTAATTATTGGAAGGTGGAGCCGTAGGGTTATTTTCCTTAGGAGGACCTACTATATCTTTAACACCAATCAATTGTTTAACAATATTTGGTGTACTTCCTGATAATGTTAGAGCTTGTGCTGTGACTGCTGTAGCTGCAGCAGCAGCTTTTGCAGCATCTGCTGGTGTAAATGCATCCTTCTTAAATCTTTTCACAATATTCCATATAATCCATCCAACAACAACAACTGCACCTGTAATACCAACTACAATTGCTACTGTTCTACCAATATCTCCTGGCTGTATTGCTGCCTGATCATCTAATGCTGCCATTTTTAGCTGTTCCTGTGTAAATTCACTGTTTTGATCCTCAATCACCCTGTCTAATGTCTTCTTACCTGTTAATGGATCAATTGTTACATAACCATTAACTACATCCTGTCCAGGATTTAATCTAACACATCTATACTGTGATACTGCATTATTTCTATCCTCCTCCATTTTTTGCTTTACTGCCTGACTGTATGTTCTATAACCAATTGGTAAATATGAAAATCTTTTAATAAATCCTGCATCTGTTATACTAATTGAACCACTGTCAATTAGCCCAATAGAACTCCACGTTGTTGGTCCTTTAACATTATTTACTAATCCATATCTTGCAGCGGATTCTGTACCACTATATAATGATACAGGTATTTTTCTAACAGGAGGTATACCTTTTACAACATTATTATTAGCATCTCTTGTTTCAAATGTTTTATCAATCCAATTTGTCCACCATGTTTCATGAACACGAAATGAACCTGGAAAATAAATTACACGTGTTGATATAGATTTTCCATTTTTTAAATCAATACATGTCATATATGTAAATGCTGAATCCGTTTCAAAACTATTTATTAATTGATTTAAACTCTTCGGTTTTTTTCTCTCAACCATTAACACACCACCTTCAGCAACAACATTTATATATTTACTAACACCAACCATTGATTGTAAATATGTTTGTCCTATAGAAGGATGTGTATGATATTTTGAATCATTTGTTGTATATATAGGTACTATTACTACAATAGTTTCTAATGGATTCGATTTCTTCTTAAACCATAAACATAATTCAGCTACACTTGTTGCTATACTATGTGGTAATGCATCAATCTGTCTACTTGGTGAACATATTTGACCACCAATACATGTATATAAATCTCCTGATTCTATAATTGTATGTTTATCTGATTCATCAAAAAATCCTGATGATGATAGAGACATTGGTGTTGTGCGTGTTTCCATAAATTGAAATACTGATGTTGTTTCCTTTGTAATTGACTTTAGAAGCTGTGCGCCAATACTTCCTGTTATTTCAATAGGTAAGCCAATATTGCCATCGGGTGGACATTTTTTATCTGTTTGTGGCATATTACTATTTAATATACCTCATTTATCTATCATATAATACACATATCATGGCTCCTATAATAATCCTGGATAATAACGAGGGCCACTATTATTATATATAGTTACCTTACCTGTTTGACCCTTTACTGGTAAACTCAATATATCACCATTTGATACTTCTGAACACCCTACATCCTCTGTACAATCCCTTTTACCATTATGTATTGGTATCTGTACTGGATTATATGTATCAGTTCTAGTATAATAATTCCAACGGTCTCCTCCCATTGTTGTTCTACGTCCATATAGAGGCAGAGTATCACCTGATTCTGTAGTTAATACACCAATTGATTGATATTTCTCAGGCATGCCTTTTGTTGCAATACCAAATGGTACATCGGCAATAGCTCCCATTGGAGGTAATTCAGGTTGTGAACGCCAATCACGTAATGGCTGTGGTGCTTGTGAATATCTACTATCACCTGATGCAACATTAATATGTATTGGACGTTCTCTACGCTCCATACGTTCGGAATGATTGTATCGAGTAGTTATTTTTCTATTATCATTATATATTGCAAGTAATAAACCAATAATAATTATTAATGCTGTTAATATAAATATTGTTGATTTAGTAATACAGAATACACCAGGTGCACACTTCTTTGATACCATTTATTATTGTATCTTATATTTTACGGTGTCTATTTAGTAAACATCTGTTCTAGAATGAATCTAGAAGAAGTCTTGTTTACTTTGTAAACATCTGTCCAAATGTTTCCATTAATGGTTTAACATCTGCTAACATCGGCTTCATTGTATTTAACATACCAAGTAAACTCTTTTGTGTTTCCATTAATTTTTGTGTGTCAGATGTCATTGCCTCAATTTGTGCAGGTTTTAATCCATTTAATGCATTTAATATCGTAGTTCCTGCATCAATATGATATCCACCTTTCTTTTCAGTAGGTGTTTCACCAGATTTGAACAGGAAATCTAAACCAGCAGGTGTTTCTGCAGTTTTATTTTCAAAACTTTCAGCAGCTTCAGCAGAAGCGGCTGCAGGCTTTGACTCAGCAGTTGCAGTATTTTCCTCTTTTTTTCCTTCAACAGGTTCCTTTTCACCCTTACTTTCATTAGAACCATCAGTAAAACCTTCTACACGTCTATAATCAGAAAATGCTTCTGCAAATCTAGATGATAATATACCTTCTGGTTCTGAAAAACCTACCATGGGTTTTTTAATTTCAGCAATACGCTTTGCAATTACTTCAGTACTATCTGTGAAACCAGCAATAGATTTCTTTAAAAATACCTTTGTGATTATATATAATACAACGCCAGCTAATACGCAGCCCATTGCAGCCGTTTCAAAATTACCAGTATAACCATATAAGAAGAAACCAACTGCAGCAGAGAATAATACTCCAGTCATACCCATTGTAGTTAATGCATATAAGCCGTAGAATACTAATACAATTATCGCAAATATACGTAAACCAGGTGTCGATTTAATTTTCATTTTGTATAATCTATATACTTTAATTTATTATTTATTAGTATAAACTATATAGAATATATTGAAATACATGTAATTACATTAATAATGGTACAATAATACGTTGTAATGTCCAAAAGAGACCACCAGCAACAACAGCTTTTAATAAAAGTCCTGATGTTGTTAATTCACCAGTAACGCGTATTAATGATGGTAAATAATGAGCAACCATAGTATTAACAACAGGTAAACTCATAATAAATGCAATAATTGCAACAAGGATTGGTGTTTTGAGTTCCTTTGCAATAAATTGTTTAATATCACCTCCAGATTGACTTGCAATATATTGTGGTTGCATTTGCTGCATTTGTTGAGGATAATAACCACCTGCACCACCCATACCCATACTTACTGGACCCATCGACATTACTTGACTACCCATCATATGTGCAAAATCTGCAGGTGTTGGTTGATGACCACCTATAATATGGGCCTGTGGAGGCATACCATCCATAGAATGCATTGCAGTTGTGTTTGGATTAGGGCCTGATTGAATCATCTTATTAACTGCTCTGCTTGAAGGAGCCGGAGGTAAATTTGTATTAGAATTTTCATTAGATGAATTCATTTCAGCAAAGATTTGTTGTACTAAATCCCCATCTGATGAACTACCACCTCCTAAATCACTAATTAATGTACCAGCAGATGACATATTTCTTTTAATAATTAATATGGTTCTTACATATGTTTGTCACACGCACAATTATCTTCTTGCAAATTGTGTCTTAAATGATTCGGAATGATTAGTAACATTCGACTTATATGCAATCTTATTAACTGAATCCGTTTTCAATAAAACAGTATTATCATCTTCCATAAATGGCTCAATTATAGGCATATTTTCAGGACATTTAATATGTTCATAATCAAAAATATAGCATTTATCACCTAGATTATATACTTTATCTTTCATTTCCAATACCGTAGGTGCTTTTTCCCTAATGCATTCTTTATCCTTACACATTGGTTTAAATATAATAATAATAATACCGACGCCTAATAATAAACTAAATGCTTTATTAAATCTATGGTCTTTCAAGATATCTATTATCATTTCTTTGATTGATTAATGGATTTATTATTTATAATAAGTAGAACTTAATATGTTTAAACATATTGATTGGAAATACTTATTATTAGGTATAATATTAGGTGGTATTATACTTATTGTATACAAACCAGAAAAAAGAGAGGTAGTCAAATATCCTCATCCAGATAATGTAGGTAAGTTAGTTTATAAAGATACAAATGATAGTTGTTATAAATTCAAAGTAAGAGAGGTAAATTGCAATGATAATGCAGATAAAATGATACAGTATCCTATCCAAGGTTAGGCTGTCGCACCTGTTGCAGAACCCTTTCTTATAAAGAATAGACGACGTTGTGCAGCTTTTTCAGCACTAATTGTTCCATCCTTTTTATTGGTTCTTGCCTCTGCACGAGATGAAGCAATAATTGTATCTATATCATCAGTTGAGCCACGTAATTCACTTCTTAACTCCTCCAATACTGTACCAAGTAAATTAGTACCTGTTGGTCTTGAACCCGCCTTTATTTCTTCATATGTACGTCCTAGACCCTCAGATTTAGATGAATTTGCATACATTAATGGAGCATCTTCTGTATCAAGTAGTTTTTGTAATAATTCTTTGTGTTGTGTAAATTTTGCACGTTGTACTGCTATATGTATTTCACGAAGAATATCTTGGTCAAGGCTACCACGTGCTTTTTGTAAATCACGACGCAGTTTTCGAATTGTTTTAGGAGAACGTGTATCTAATATTTTCTTCCTGTATTCATCCTCTCCCATACGCTGTGCAATCTCTGCTGCTACTGCCTGACCAGCCATACAATATTCAGTAGTTCCAACTACAAAATCAACTGGCCAATAAGGACTCAAATAACCATATTCAGCATCTTCAGGGTCATCAAAGTATATTTCACCATCATTAATTTCTATTGTACCTTCAACAACATCTTCAATAGGAGCATCACCCTCTCTAGTATAATATAATGCCAAATCATGTGGATATGCTATTTTACAGACTAATGGAAACCCTAATTTTCTTTTATCGTGTTTTTGGTCATACAATACCTTGTTTTTATCAATTGTATCAATTACATTAATAAATTCCACAGGATATTTTGCAATTTGTCTAGCAATATCAGCCTCTTCTACAGCAATATTAGCACGTACAACAGCAGCTGCAGAACGTTTACCATCAGTATATTCTTGCAGTCTTTTTCTTAGCTTTTCCTGTGCAATTTCCATAGCATCTTCAGCAGTTGATACTAATTCTTTTCTTTCATTCTCCATTGCATCAATTTCCTCAAAAACAGTTGAACGGTAAAATGGTATATCTATAGTTTGCAAAACTGTACCATCCTTATCATATACAACTGCATTACCATCATTGTCAAATGTATAATACTTTGGCATTTTCGATTTATATTTAGTAAATTCCTCAAACGTGGTCGGAATTTTGATTTTACTTGACTTCTTCTTATCCATTATTAATCTATGAAATTATATCATAATAATTTAATCATTAAATTTATTATGATATATTTGGGTCAAGCTGTACATATTTATGCTACATAACGTGGTTGACATGTATTAGTTGCACCATCACAAAATGTACCTTCACTGCATGGTTGACCATTAGATGCTTGTCTGCATATTCCAAATTTAGAATAATCATTAGACATCGTAGCTTCACGTGGTAATGTAGAAGGTATTGTTACTTGCGACATATCAGTAAATGCTGAATAGAACTTACCCTTACCACCAAAATAGGAATACATGAATGGTATTAATGCTACAATAATTAGGAAAAATATAAATATACCGCCTAATTTCATATGTTTCGTACGACCTGCCATTTTATATTAATGAATGTGATTTTTAAATTTACTGCATTGATTTATTAACCATAATTTGTGTGCCACGAGGAGGACCAACCATATTTGATGTCCATGTAGTTTGTTCACGTTCATGCATACTACCTGCTTGTTGACGACGTGCCGATTCTTCCCAAAACTCCTTTGCGCCTAATTTAAAATCTGGATGTATCTGTGCTTTGTACCAAAATACTGCATCTTCTAATTTATTTGATTGTGTATTATTATTAATTACTAAACATTCATAATTTTGTGTACATTGATCCATAACTTGACAGAAGAATTCAAAGGTAGGAAATACACTTCCATAATTTTCAAATATACGACGTCTATTACTCAAATATGGTTCACGCAAAATAAATACATAGTCTACATTTGTACGTAGAGCTGGTTGAATACCAAGTGGATACTGCATAGTAATTAAAAAGAATACCTTGAGCCAACGACCGTTCATAAAAAGATAACGAATATTTTTATCGTGTGTCCATGAATCATCGTACATACAATCATCAAGAATCATGAAAGAACGTGGGTCAACTTTGGAACGATTGGGACCTAATGTTTGTTCATCTGCTTGAATGCGTGACATTAACATTTTTTGACGTTTCACAAAATTTGCTAAAATTAAAGGACTATATTCACCATGAATGAAGATAGGGGGTATCATTTTTCCATATAAACCATTTGATTCTTCTGTACCACTAATAACTGTACCCATAGGCATATTTTGATGATGAAATAGTAAGTCACGAACAAGGGTTGATTTACCAGTACGACGACGTCCAATGAAAACGGCTACTGCATCTTGTGGAACAGATTTCATATCGAATTTTTTCATTTTGAGTGACATTGCTGATGTTGGATTTGAACCTCCACTTGACATTATAAGCTTGCAGTAATTTAAGAAAATTTTATGAATTATATAACATCAGATATAGAATATTGAAACCAACGCGTTATATATATTTAGAAAAGCCCCGAATAATTGTTAACATGGCTAGTACTAATTCGGAATATTCTGAAGAGATATCATTCTATAATCTTTTAGCAAGTCAGCAAATTCATGAGAAACCAATCCCTGCAACTTTAGAAGAATCAATACAAACTATACTTGATGTTACAGCAATTCAATCATATTATCCGGGTATAGAGTTGATTTTTAATCAGGATTGTATTAAGAAACCCATTACAAATTATAAGAATATTTCCATTAATGGAGGCGCAATTACATCAATAGAAAAATCTGAAAAACACAAGGAATATAATGTAGAATTATCAGATAATTCGAAGAAAACATTATTTTGTAAAAAGGTCCATATATTGGATCCATTTGAGAAAATCATGGGTAATTATAATACAAATCCAACCATACATAATAATATTGCACTACCATGCAGTAATAATTTCTATAATTTATATGATACAATAACATCTCAAACAAATCAGGCATATATTGATGCATTAGTTGGTTCATTATTGAGTTATTTAGCTATTCATAATTATTCGCCACATTTTGTTAAACAATATGATGTATATATGGGTGTAGCAAATACGTATAAATATGATATTACACAGGATTTTGATAGTCTTAAATATCATTCATGGTTTTGGGAAATTATTAATAGTGGAAAACAATTATATGTAACTGATTTATCAAATAATATTATATCCATAAATGAACTTCCTGCTGAATTAATTAGTCAACCTGATAATGATGAATTATACAGTTATTCATCAGATTCTGATACAATTAGTGTAGAAGAGCTAACTGATATTGAATGTGATGTAGTTAATAATATATCAGATGATATAGAGGAATGCAGTTCAATTAAGACAGATATTGAATGTGATAATATTGATGTGCAAAATGAATCCAAATATAATGAAGACAATATTAAAATTAATATTGATATTTCAGATATGCCAGTTATGTTAATATTTCAAGAATGTATGTCAGGTACAATGGATGATTTATTAAATATAGATGAATATGTTACTAAAAATGGAATTCTAAATGGTAAACAGGAGGCTATATGGACTGCATGGATATTTCAAGTAGTTATAGCACTAACACAAATGCAGGCACTATTTGGTATTATACATAATGATTTACATACAAATAATATAATGTGGGCAAATACTGATAAAAAATATTTATATTATAAGAGTCGTTCAGGAAATAAATATAAGGTGCCGACATATGGAAAGATTTTCAAAATAATTGATTTTGGTCGTGCGACATTCAATTGGGATAATAATACAATTTTTAGTGATGACTATCGTGATGGTAATGATGCATATGGACAATATAATATTGATGATAGTGAAAGTTGTATTGGTCCTTGTGAACCAAATCCCTCATTTGATTTATGTCGTTTTGCAGTAAGTTTAATTGAAGGGCTATATGATTCTGCTCCAACTGAAAAGAAAAAAGCCGATGTTTTATCAATAAACGGCAAAAAAACAATTAAAGAAACAGTATCACCATTATATAATCTATTATGGTCATGGATGGTAGATGATAATAAGGAAAGTATATATGTAGATGAAAATAACGAGCATCGCTTTCCAGGATTTGAATTATATGTTCATATTGCAGCATATATACATGGAGCAGTGCCTTCTAAACAAATAAATACCAGTGTATTTAATAATTTTAAATATACTGCTAATATTCCTAATAATGAAATTGTGTATTCATTATTTATTTAATGTTTTAATGGAAGTGTAAATTGTAAATCCATATCTTGTTCAGAACCGCCAATATATTTAACTTGTTCAATAACATTGCCAAAATTAAATATAGGGAAATAGTCAGGTATTAATAATTGTAAGAACCCTACAAATATTGCACCGGATACTGCATCACGTCCTATAGTTGACGATGATGTCTTATCACCACGGTATTTAGTAGCTATAGCTCCTAAAATACTGAAAATTATAGCACCAATTATAGAATATATACACAGCTGTAAATAATCCATTTATAAACCTTTATTATGGAGTCAAAATTCTTATTGAACTATATAACCACATTTATTGCTTATTCATTATATCTGGGCAAATGTGTGTTTTTTGCTAAGAATGTATACATATTAATCATCTAATGTACTAAAGTCGTCCATTGATAGAGCCTCTACACTTTTATCATCATCAATTACATCAGCATCTATAGAATTAGAATCATCATCTTCAAATTCTAAACTTCCTTCAGAATTATCTGTTTCAAATGAATTAACACTTTCTAAATCTGGATCAGAATACTTAATATCTGTATTTTCTGGTTCATCAATAGTATATACTGTATTGAAGTTTGTAAATTTAACTGAAGGCTCCTTTTCAGATACATCAATAACTTTATCCTGTTCTGCTGTCTCCTGATTTCCTGTGCTGTCCTCCTGTACAGCTGTCTCCTGATTTCCTGTGCTGTCCTCCTGTCCTCCTGCTTCCTGTTTTACTGTACTGTCCTCCTGTACTGGCTGTATTTCATCAACTTGCTGTATTACTTCATTCATATTTGGGAACTGTACATTTTCCTGTATTACTGCATTTGTTTCAGAAGGGTTAGATTCTGCATTAATCTTACTTTGTGTATCATCATGTTCCTCAATATCAGTAATACAATCCTTAAGAATACTTCTAACAGGTGTCATTGTTCTAACAGTTTGTGTAATACCTTCATTAATTAACTTTTCAACTTCACGATAGTTTTGCTGTCTCTGTAAATTAGATACATCTTCACGGAATAAAAATGTGTTTTGCCATAATATTTTTGATGTTTCACATAATGCTTTAAAAAGAAAATGGTCTATTTTAGGAATAGTAATATTAACACGTTTATTTTTAGTATTTAATCGAATTGCCGTTAATACCTTAGTATATGCAAGGAATACAGCCGTTAATAAGTCTTCTAGATAATCACAATCACAATCTCTCTCTATTTTAGTTGTTTCTGTACGTACTCTCTCCATATTCCAATCAGGAATTTCAGCAAGTAATGTTTGAAATTGCCATAAACGTTTTTTAGTATCGTGTTGCGTTAAATCTTTAGCATTGTCATATAGTTTAAGGAAAAAATTAAAATAAACAGGACTTATATGCATTAAAAGTTGACGCATATACTCAGTTCTTGCTTCGGAATAAGCCGATAATATACTATCTTCCATTGTATTCTTCGATATCTTTCGGTTCATTGTATGTTAAAATATACGCAAGTAAACACCATGGATTTGTTCTCATCAACAAACATCTTGTTACAAATATCCTTATATTTTCCTCTATATCTTCATTTCGGGATATATTAAATACTGTATTAATCTTAATTAAAGGATTTATACCTAATATAATATCATCCATAACATTCAAATTATTTAATGGAGCATCTCTAATTTTATTTATAGATGTATTGTATTGTACTGATAAAATAGGATGTTGTTTAATATATTCATAATATTCTTGTTGTCTATATGTATAGAATTTATTAGTATCAATAAAATCGGCTGGTATAGGTAATATATTATGAGATATTTTAACAATTTCACAACGTGAACGAATTGGTTCCTGAAGACGTTCAATCTCTCTACATTCTAGACAGAATTTAATAGAAGAAGAATATGTTTCTAAAATACGTCGAAGAAAGCTTTGAGCTTCTGGAGTTAAATCATCTGTACCCTCTAACCATACTAAACTAGATTCACGTCGAAATGCCCATTCATGCAGTTTTGCACGACTCTCGCGCAATGTTCTATCCTTTCTACAAAAACATCTTAATAATACTCTATTTTCCTTTGTAGCAATATCTTGTATATATTTACCCTTGCCGCATCCAGCTGGACCAACAACTATTATTGGAGGTGTCTTATCCATATTTATACTTTAATTAGTATTATATTATATCTTAAAATAGCTTAAATATTTTAAGATACAATACTAAAATGATTGATGATAATACAAAACGTCGACTTATTATAGAATATGGTGAAGGGAAATATAACAGTGGTCTTTTTACTGGTATTATTTTTGGAAGTTTAATTGGTTCAACAATAACATATGCAATTATTAAAATGAAGCAAACTACATTCTGAACATAGCACGTTGTGCATCAGATGGATTAATTTTTCCTGAACTTAATTGTAGAGTATTCTGGCCACCACCAGCTATTCTATGTATACTTTGTTGTAATGGATTATTAACAACCGATTCTATTATATCTGGACTATTACGTGCAGATATATCAAGATTTAATGGAGCTCTATATTTAATTTGACCAATATCATCAATGTTAGGAGTTACACCACCCATTACATTAGGAGCTAATGAACGCTCATTCAAATCATCTGCAATAGGTCTACGTGCTGTTTGATGTATATCCCCCTTATATATAGCGATACCACCATTACCTGCCATAGGTTTTCTACGTTGTGCAACCTTCTCCTTACTTGTATTAAGTCTTGCATTGCCATATGCTTCACGACTGGCAAAATCCTGTGCATCTGAACTATATGAACCACCATAATAAGAAATATTAGAAAGACCTTCTTTTTGAGTATGTCTTGCAATATCATCAGGATCATATACAGTTAGTTTTGTTGGAGCAGATGCAGGTGCAGCAATACCAATCCAGTCACGAGCCACAGTACCTTCTTTGACAGTTGTACGTGCAATATCAGCAGGGTCCCATACAGTTGTTGCAGGAACACCGCCAGCATAACCAGTTGCAATACCAGATTGACGAATATTACCAATTGTTTCAGCACGACGTGTTGGACGTGCATCATCGCCATAACGAGCAGTAACCGCAATTGTATCAGCAGGTGCAAGGTTGAGACCCATTACACGTTGTGAAGTAGCATCACGTTCATTAGGGCGATTTTCAAAACTTCTCTTACCATAATCAGCATTCTTACCATCTGTATTTTTAGTTGAATAACCAGTTAAATCTGCATTACGAAATCCATCAGCTTCATATTGTTGTGTACTAGGTGCACGATAGTTACCAGGTATATATGAATCTTGATGGTCTTGACTTTCACCAGGGCCAAAATACTCTGTTGATGTTTCAGGTCTTGTTGTATAATTCATAATTTGTACAGGTCGAGCAGTTTCCTTGATGACCTCTCCATTTGTAACAAAGAAACGTTCACCTGTTTCATCAACATAAAAACGATCAGGACGATATTTACGAACTTCACCTGCATCATCTGAACTCTTTCCTACATAATGTTGGCCTGGTACAACAACAGCATTATATGATAATTTAGGGTTATTTGCTGTACGTATTTCATCTGTTCCACGAGGACGCATAATTTCATTCACTTCCAATTGTTGAAAACCACCCTTACCAAAATTACCAAATTTTTCACCAATACCAGGTGCAACTTTAATTGGCTCAAATGGTTTTTCACCTGCACGATTACGTGATTCATTTATACGAGAACGTACAAATTCAGCAGATGCTTCTTGACCATATGGATTACCATAAGGAGTTTGTGCTGTATTAAACATCGCCTCAACCTCCTGCTTTTTCATTTGTGTTGAACCAGTGCCAGTATATGCATCTAGACGACTTGTATTCGTATCAACAGCAGTATTTTGTTTCATACGTCCACCATAGAATGGTACCATGTTATTATGAGAAAATTCATTGGATGAAATTTTCTGCCCAGATAATGGACTTATAATAGAATCCTCATTTAAATATGTAGAACGTTCTTCAATGCCATCAGAACGCATTTCAACTAATGCTTGATTTGATGCAATAGGTACTGGTTTAGCAGCTGAAACCGGAGTAGGGCCACGCTGTGTTGCATACATTGTAGGTAATCCATATGGGTCACCTGATGAATTAGGATTAGATGGTAACATATAACCTTGTGGATTTTGAAAGAACAGGTCTAATGATGATGCAGGCCCTGTTAATGATGCACCCTGTGTTTTTTGCATTAATGGATGTTGCATCTTATCTGATTCTGACGAAACTGTAGAATTAGTAAAACGCTCTTTTATATCACTCTCCTCATTCTTACGGGGTGATGAAAATTTACTTATCATATAGCCCATACCTGCTAGTCCTGCAAGTGCAACAACTTCCATTATATCTTAATCTATAATATCATATCAATTTGACTAATATATTTACATCATTAATAGATGTATATAAGCATTAATGTGTTTTGCATTTTTCCTTATCCAATAATCTTGATGGTATAAAATGGTCAAATGGTGTTTCAAAATGCTGTTGAGGATTACGCAATAGTGGTTCCCATCTATTCCACCCAGACCCACGTAATGTACATGCTGGCTGTGTTTGTCCTACAAAATTAACTGGGAAATTACCGTCAGGTGCATTCTTTAATCCATTATTTGTTATTCTATTTGTTTCAGGATTATAATTATCACATCTTACCTTTGTTGAGGTCCTTGATAAATTACGTAAATCTGATTCAACATCCGTTTTCCATTGACCACTCACTAAACTTTGACCATTCTTCTGTAAACGAATTGTAGGTTCTACAATATAAGCATCTTGACCCTGTGCTTGTGGTACATTTAAATAATATCTACTCGCATATGTTGCAATTCTATTATCATCTACCATATGGAAATCATCCCATTTTGAACTTGTTAAAGCTCTATGTACATCCATTCTTTATTAAATTATATCTTATTTATAATATTAATTATATCTCAAATAAGATAATATTATGCTATACTAATATTTTTCAGGACCTCCATATACCTCTTTTACTAATGGTACTGGTGTTGGCATAACTGGATAAGACCACATTTGATATTCCTTTAATGGTTTTGTCTGGACTGATGTTTCAAATGACCCCTTTGTATTATTACGTACTATTGATTGTTGATTGCAGACCGGAACTTGATACTGTCTCCATGGTGCAAATGTATTAGGACGATTAATACCACGTAAATCTGTTTCAATATCAATTGAATTTACCTGATTACCTATTGGAACCTCATTGCCTCCAATTAATCCAAATTGATGTCTTTGGGGATTTTCATGAATATAGGAGTTTTTCATAGTTTCATATAATTGAGGATTCTCACTATCCCATTTTTTTAATAATCCATTATCTGGTTCATTATATGCTGCATTTATATCTGCACCAACACCTGCCATTTCTAATCCTGCGACTTCTTTCTTTATTGATTTAGATCCCTGTTGTATAATCTACTTGGTAAACCACCACGAATCCATCCTTCAGCAGCAACTTCCGGAATTAGATTATTAGGGTTCTGTATATTACGTTCTAAACTAGGTACCATTGGTGTAAAAACGCCATCAAATGATTGTTCAGTTACTGTGCCACATTCCTTACCAACACGTACTTGTTGACTATGTAATAACATTGATTCTACATCAGCATTACCACGACCATTACCCATGAATGGTACACTTAGAAAAGGACGAGTTTGAGGACGAATATTGCAGCGATTGTTTTTGAATACTGGATGATTCTTTAATGAACTATCAGCATCAATTGCAGCATTATTTACTCCATAACCATCACGGACATACACCATTTGATTTTCCATTGCAATGGGATTCACTTCACGAGCTGAAGGTGTTAAATTAGTTGTTGTATAACGCCCTGGACCAACAGATTGCGCATAATATGATTGTATACCACACATATCATCTTTTACATGAGTCATACGATTTATTGATAATGCAGCCATTTGTTTCTTTCTGATACATTAGAGTTTATAATATGAAAGGAACACGTAAAAAACACTCTGATAATTCACTTCATGCACGCTTCTGTAGATGCATTAAAGCTGTTAATAAACCGGGTTCACGTAATAGTGAGTCACGTGCAATAGCTATTTGTGTTAAATCAGTAATTCAAAAAACTAAAAAGAAGACTCTACACAGCTTTCGTTGTACAGGTAAGAAACCGTTTCTTAAAACACAAAAACGCTTGTAAAAATTTGATTTATAATACATGTATGATGAATATAATACAATAACACAAAATGTCAACTCATTGTGAAATGAAAGTATGGAGCGTTGGACAGTTAGTTAATTTGTATGAATCAAAAAATATTAATAAACCAAGAATTCAAAGAATGAAAGTATGGACTGATATTGAAGATAATAAATTCATTGATTTTATGATTTCACATAAAACAATTGTAATGCCACTACTTATTAATGAAGAATTCATATCTTCTAAACGTGTATTTCAAGTAATTGATGGTAATAATCGTTGTAATGCTATTATTAATTTCATATTACATCCTCTTAAATATAAAAAAGAATGGATTCCTATTGAATTTAGTGAAACATTAATTAATAATCTACAAACATATTCATTAAAAAGATTGTTATCATACCGTTATTTATCTAAATTATGTAAGGATATGAATATATCTTATGATATTAATTCAGAACATGATGAATTATTTGGAAAATTGCTCGATAAATTGAGTAACATTAACTTTATGGAAATTACAATACCTGTATCAGTATTTACAAATTTAGATTTTATTGAACTATGTAATATATATGAACAAGTTAATATAAATGGAAAACATCTAACAAAACAGGAGATTTTGGCATGTACTACAAGTCATATATTATATACATCAAGTGAAATTAAAGATTTCAATAATATTAATATAGAAATTAATAAATATTATAATAATATGATTACAAATGAAGTATTAGCAGTTACAGATTCAGTAACTGATGCATTAAATTTATTTGAAATACTATTAGGATTTCAAATATATTTAACAAATAAATATATATTTATTCCAGATAATTGTGATAAAAAAGAAAATGAATTAGACTTCATATTTAGATTATATGAATTAGAATATGGAGATGATTTTAAAACAAAACAATCATCATTAAATGAGTTTCTAATAGATTGTTATGATTATATTAATGAAATAAATAATATTATAAATAAATTTTATAATTCATCTATTAACTATAGTAAAATTAAAAAATTAACAGATAAAAAAATACCAAAGAATATATTAATTCTATTATTTATGTATTGGAGAGTTAATAAAACAGATAATAATACAAAACAAAATATTAAACAAATACTATTATACCATACTTTATTTACAATGATTGATAGTAAATCTGATAAATTAAAAATAGAATATTTTAAACAATTTGATAGTATACAATATACTGCTGTTGGTAGTTATATACCAAATTTAGTTAAAAAACTAAAAGAAAATAAAACATTTGATACTATTCCTACCGTTAATAATATTAAAGAAATACTATCATATGTTATTCAAACACATATTAAAAATATTAATATAAAAAATAAAGTTAGACCTCCCTACAGTTCCTTCAAACTATTAATGCTTAGTAGTTTTCATGACATTTGTGTACCTCGAGCACTTGAACAAGACGTTAAAAATATTGACCATATTGTTCCATATTCTACTAATTATAATGAGTTCTCAATTGATATTGACCGTCTTGGAAATCTACAACTAATAGATGATGTATCTAATAAATCACGTGGTAAAAGACCTATAACAAACGCATATATAGATAAGTTTAATCTTCGTTATCAACATTATCCAACAGAAACAGAATATAACATTATAACTGATGGTATCAAAATATTAAATATTGATGCATTTAATACAATGTGTGATAAAAGAGAACAATACTATATGGAATCATTACTAAAAAATATTCTATAATATTCTATTCCATTGCATTCCATGGAAGTTGACCTCCATCAGTACCAGCACGACATTGTGAACCATTGCCCTCCTTACAGGTTTTCTCAGGTAATCCATAAAGCCAATTTTTATATGAATCTAAATCATTTGGTATTGATGTAGACGGCATTGAAATAAATTGACGTTGGCTCTGTGATTTACCAAATACATCTGTTGGGTCACTAAACCATTGTATTCTGAAATAATCATCCAGCTCTTGTCTTACTAATTTATCATCAATCGGTGCAGCAGCAGGTTTTGATGCATCATCACCAGGCAGTGGATTCATAAAGGGATTCGCAGGTGTAGGATATCTATACTTCTCTGGCATTGAGAATCCCTCAACACTTATTGGTGCAACAAATGGTGTTGGGCTTTCAACCTTTTTAATCTCCTTCTTCTCCTCTACAACCTCTTTTGATGTAAAGAATTCAATCATTGTTGGTATCATAATTATTATCATTAATACTAATGAAATTATAAATGAATGAGAACCATATATAATTGCAAATATTCCACCAATTATAATAGAAATAATAAGTGCTCTAGAGAATACATTAGCAACTTCAGTACCACATGTCAATTTAGGACAAAAAGTCGGATTTGTAAATAAAATGGAAGGATTGTAAATCCAGAAATCATCACATTTATAAGATGACATGTTACTTATTATATTATTATTAATAAATACTATATTAATAACTTATAAAAGTACTATTATTTTCTCTTTTTATTAGCATTCTTCTTCTTTTCTTGTGATTCACTGGCAAGTAATGCATTAGCTGCAGCATTTGCTTGTGCAATTAATAATGCATTTGTATTAGGAGTTCCACTTGCAGCAGCCTTCTTTGCCTCCATTTTTTTACGTAAACGGTCCTTTACAATAGCTAAACGCGCAGAACCCTCCTTACCAGCAGCTTTCGCAAATTGCATATCCTCAAAGCCAAACATACTACGAAATGACTCCATTAACTCAGCAAATGCCGGATTATTAATGAACTCTTTCATTAACTCTTCGGCTTCACGTGCAATCTCTTGTGGGCGAATTTCACCAGATAATACCTTTGCCTGAATTCTCTTCCCAACACGCTTCAATGAATTCTGTAAAAAATCTGGTTTAGATTTGAATACATTCATTAAAATCTCAAGTGAAGCAGATGGATTCTTTTCAAGTTGTTCTAACATAGATGCATCTAGACCAAAATCTTCTGGCTTAATATCACGTACAATCTCCTGTGCAAAACGTGCTAAATGACCATTCATAAACTTCTCAGGAAGTTTGAATCCTGGAATACCACCAGCACTTTCACCACTCACATCAGCAGCGCCTTGAAATAGTTTACCCAGCTTCTCGGCAATATTTGAAAAATCAATACCACTCAACTTGGATTTAAACATATTCATAAAATCCCCCATGGCATCCATATTAAATCCCTCAGGTAACAGATTTTCAACATTTGCACCATCATTTAATAGTAAGCAAAATGATAGAATAGTTAAATATTCATGTATTGCATTGTGTGTTGCCTCACCAACATCATTCCATAATTGCTCATTCAATACTACACCTGGCAGTATAACACCAGGACATACTTTTCTATCCCTGTTTGGATTCCCTGATACAGGTAACACCTCTTCTCTATATCTACGTATACGTTCATCAGCAGATAAATGATGTGCACTCATTAAAACTCCATTTAATTCAGGAAACACTTCCTTCAATTCAGAAATGAATTCATTATACTTCGTATCAAAAATAACATATAGTGATGTATCACTCATTCTGTCTTGTTGCTTTCAATTAATCTTTATATAGTTTAGCGCATAATACAAATAATTAGATATATATAATTTAATATAATTCTAATTATATCCTATAATCATCTCCGTTTTCAACAGGACTATTTATAGACCCTTGCAACTCTTGCATAGAGCACAAAGTACTTTCATATATTTAAGAATTGCTGTTTGATTTGGTTCAGACATGGTAGCCCAATGCTTATCAAATAATGTAATTGCAGGCATTATTTCATTAAATTGATATTGAATCTTACGACGTCCTCCTTCAATAATTGCTTGAATATCTTCATTAATAATCGCCTGTGAAAATTCAACATATACATGTTCATAGAATAAATCAAGTAGAAGACGTGGATTTATTTTTTTAGCACCACTAATTGCCTCATATGCCATCTTAATTTCCTTTTCTTCTGGAAAAGTTGTACGGAGTTCATCGAAAAAATTAACAAGATTTGTAGTAAAAGCAGATAGTGTTGACATTCTATAATAAATGACCTGTTTCAGTTAGTATATAAAACGCACAATATATTTAAGACCTTGCAATTGGCATTTGTATTCCATTATCACGCTGTTTCATATATTGTTCCATTTGTTTATCAAACATCTCCTCCTTTTTAGTTTTCTTTTCATTTGAAATGCCTGTCATAGCAGGTTCTGGTATAGATGGACTATTTACTTGACCATTTATATATTCATAAGAATGACCAATTCTATATCCACCATCTCCTTGTGCACTTGTATCCATATCCAAAAAACTATATGGGTCTGAACCACCCAATACATTCATTTCATTTGCAATAAAACCTTCTGGGCCATCTAACATTGAATCCTGGCCTGATTTTCGTTGTGATGCTGACATTCGCTGATGCGCAATCCAATTGAATACTTCTCCATCGGTTCTTGGCTCATTTTCACCATTAATTACTAATGTAGGTACTTTCTTTAACCAATCCGGAAGTTTTGGCCTATTTGGTGATGGGTCAACACATATAAATCTGAAATCATTCTTATATGGGGTTGCAGCCAATTCTTGTAAAAATGCTTTGGACCATTGACATTTATTTGAATAAAAACAAATGTGTTTCTTATCAGACATCTTTACGACTTATACTGACTTTATACATCTTATCTAAATCGCAAACCATTATATAAATTTGATTCTCTTAATTTATCAAATCCATACTTACATAAACAATCATTGTAATTATTATTAATAATCAATAGTAAAGATGTTTAGTAATATTAAAAAGGATCAACAAGATGATAGAATTTATACATTTGTACTAGAAGATTCGCATGTTACTTGGGCAAATACTCTTCGAAGAATCATTCTTACTGGTGTAGAAACAGTTGCATTTCGAACTTCAGACAATAATGAAACACCCTCAGATATTATTGTTGAAAAGAATGATACTCCTATGACAAATCAAACTCTAGCACATCGTGTTTCACTTGTGCCTATTCATATTAAAGAGCCACTAAAATGGAAGGGGGATGATTATACATTTCGTCTTAATGTTACAAATAATGAAAACAATATTATTGATGTAAATGCAGGTCAGTTTGAAATCTGGAAAAAGAATGATGATGGAGAGGATATTCGTGTCCCTACTGAACAATTCTTTCCACCTAATAAAGAAACGCGCGAAACACCTCTCATTGCCGTTCTTAAACCACGTAGTATTGGTTCTAAATCAGCTACAGGTGAAACTCTACAACTAACTGCCAAAGCAACTATTGGTACAGGACGCGAAAATGCAGCATTTATTCCAACTTCGCAATGTTCATATGTATATACACGCGATAATGATGAACAACGAATCAAAGAACACTTCGATAAATGGCTTATTAATCATAAGAAAGTCAATCCTCGTTCTCTAGATAATGATGATATGGCTGATAAAAAACAAATGTATACACGTGAATTCAATACTATGGAAATCTCTCGTGTCTATAAAATTAATAATAAGGGTGAACCAACATCATTTGATTTTACAGTAGAAAGCATTGGTGTTCTTGATGTACCATATATTGTACGACGTGCATGCGAAGTAGCTGAATCCATGTGCTCTCGTTATGTAAATGTTGATTCTGGTCCTCTACCTGAAGAAGTAACTCTATCTCCTGCAGATTCTCGTGTTATTGGCTATGATTTCATATTTCGTGGTCATGACCATACTCTTGGTAATATGCTACAAACATGGCTTGTAGAAAATCATATTAATGGTTCTGCACAACCAGCAATTACATTTGCAGGCTATAAAGTTCCTCATCCTCTTCGTGATGAAATGGTTCTACGTATTGGTGTGGCAGATGGTAAAGAAGCTACTGCACGTTCAGCTGTTGCAGCAGCATCTCGTGCTTGTGTTGCAATTTGGAGACAATATCGCGATGCATGGGTTCGTGCAACTGGCCAACAAACCCCACAAGTTGATAAAACAGCTCAGGCACCTCGTACTCTTCGTATTGTAAGAGCTCCGTCTAAACCAACTGCGTAAATATTTATATTGCGTAAATAAATTATACTATTAATGACATCAAATAATATAATTAACTCTCTAAAAGGAACATTTTTTGGTTGTGCTGTTGGTGATGCATTAGGCGCAAGTAATGAATTTACTCATATACGATATCCTATGAATGAGCCTCATATAACTAAAATGGAATATATTACTCATTTTAAATTACCTGCAGGCTCATGGACAGATGATACATCAATGATGTTATGTCTTGCAGAAAGTATTTGTGATTATTCCTATTTTGACCATCGTACAGCTATGAAATATTATTCAAAATGGTTATTTGAAGGATATAACTCTGTAACTAATTATGCATTTGATGTAGGTAATACTATTAGACAATCTTTGGTAGAATATCGTAATAAAGGATATTTGCCTGCAAGAACTATAGAAGAATACTGTCAATCAAATGGCTGTTTAATGCGTCTTGCACCTGTACCAATGTTCTATTCAAATAACTGCGAAGAAGCTGCACGAATGAGCGGTGAATCTGCTTTGACAACACATGCACACCCTGTATGTATTAGAACAACAGAACTGTTTGGATGGCTTATTGCTGCTGCTATTGGCGCTGATGAATATGGCAAACGAACAAAAGATGAACTATTACATTTTACTGGAGCTCCAGAGTACTTATTAGATTTTACACCTACAATAGGTCATCCTAATATTAGTTCATTACAGTCAATCATTACAGGTAATTATTTATCAAAAGCATACAGTGATTTAGACAGCACAGGATATGTTGTCGCAGGTTTGGAAACAGCTTTATGGGCATTTGCTCATACAGACAGTTTTCGTGATGGTCTTATTTTAGTTGTAAATTTAGGAGGTGATACAGATACAATAGGTGCAATATATGGTATGTTAGCTGGTGCATATTATGGGTATGATGCAATACCCGGTGAATGGTTATCATCATTAAAGGGACAAGAAAAGTTAGAACGTGTATGGAATATGTTTCTGCCACATTGTATTGAACAACATAAATTATCATCTAATGAAGAATTAAATGAATATTATATCTGGCGAAGCTAATCCAGAATTAAAGAAACTGCGTAAAAAATCTACACAATTTGGCATGTTAAATATGGCTCTTAGAAATAATTTGGCACCTGCAGCACCTGTTGCACCTGTTGCACAAGAACAACGTAATATCCTACAAGGAATTAATACACAATCTATTAGAAATGCTTTTAAGAATCAAGAATTAGTACCTGCAGAACAAAGGGAAGCAATGGGTAATACTATTATAGAAGAAAAACCTGCAGTTGAAACTGGTAGTTGGTTTAGTAGGTTATTTGGTGGTAGTCGTAAAAGAAAGGCTTCAAGAAAAGTAAAAAAATCTCGTAAAGCAAAGAAAGCCCATAAAAGTCGTAAAGCTTCTCGTAAGGGTCGTAAAACTTCACGCAAACATTAAAATATAATAATGTAATATTTTTATTAACATATTATATTTATTTTATTAACACCATAATTAATCAACCTCATCTACTTTTGGTTGTGGGATTTCATCTGTAGTAGGTGCTCCAGAAGAACCCATATTTTGGTATACTTTCATTAGAAGAGGTTGTACTGCATCTTGTACCTCCTTTTGTTTAGCATCAAATTCCTCTTTCGTAGAATCCTGATGTTCATCAAGCCACGCAATACCATCCTTTACAAGTTGTGATGCTGTAGTATGGTCCTCTTCACCCATCTTTTCCTTTAGTTCAGAATCAAGACTATTACGTAGATTATATAGATAAGATTCAAGACCATTCTTTGCCTCAATACGAGAGAATTGTTCCTTATCCTCTGCTGCAAATTTCTCTGCCTCTTGTACCATACGTTCAATATCATCCTTAGAAAGACGGGCTTTATCGTTTGTAATTGTAATATTCTTGGATTTACCACTAGATTTTTCACATGCAGACACATTTAGAATACCATTTGCATCCAAATCATATGTTACTTCTAGTTGTGGTACACCACGAGGCATAGGAGGAATACCTTCAAGAGTAAATTCACCTAGTAGATGACAATCACGTGTAAATTGACGTTCTCCTTCAAATACACGAATAGTTGCTGCAGGTTGATTATCACTGTAAGTAGAGAAGGTCTGTGTTTTCTTAGTAGGAATAGTAGTATTACGTTTAATTAGAGCAGTCATTACACCACCTGCAGTTTCAATACCAAGAGTTAGAGGTGTAACATCAAGTAATACAATATCACTTGTCTTATCATTTGCATTCTTACCTGCAGTTAGAATATGTGCTTGTACAGCTGCACCATATGCTACAGCTTCGTCAGGGTGTACACCATCATTCAGCTTCTTTCCACCAAAAAAGTCCTGTACAAGCTGACGAATCTTTGGAATACGTGAAGAACCACCAACCATTACAATTTCATCAATGCGATCCTTTGCAACCTTGGAATCGCGTAGGACTTGTTCAAGTGGTACCATACAACGCTTGAATGCAGCATCACATAGTTGCTCAAACTTGGCACGTGTTAGAGTTACTGAAAAATCAATACCATCAAATAGACTATCTACTTCAATCATAGATTGATTACTTGCAGATAGAGTACGTTTTGCACGCTCAGCAGCTGTACGTAGACGACGTAGAGCACGAGGTGATTCCTTCAGACCTTGCACTGCACCTGCATTCTTCTTACCAAATTCTTGTACACACCAGTCTACAATACTATTATCAAAATCCTCACCACCAAGATGGGTATCACCAGCAGTAGCCTTTACTTCAAATACACCATCATCAATAGATAGAAGTGAAACATCGAAAGTACCGCCACCTAGATCAAAAATGAGTACATGTTTTTCACCATCTGCACACTTATTATCAAGACCATATGCAACAGCTGCTGCAGTTGGTTCATTAATAATACGTAGAGGGTTGAGACCCGCGATTACAGCTGCATCCTTCGTTGCTTGACGTTGTGCATCATTGAAATATGCAGGTACAGTAATTACTGCATCCTTCACATCTTCACCAAGATATGCTTCTGCAGTTGCCTTCATCTTTTGTAGAACCATTGCAGAGATTTCCTCAGGACGAAATTGTTTGCGTTCACCCTTATAATCAACTTCAATTAGTGGCTTACCTGCACCACCATCAACTACATTGAATGGCCATAGTTTTCTATCAGAAACTACAGTTGCATCATTAATATTACGCCCAATAAGACGCTTTGCATCAAAAACAGTATTCTTTGGATTTGCTGCTGCATTAGACTTTGCAGCATCACCAATTAGACGTTCAGAATCTGTGAATGATACATATGATGGAGTTGTACGATTACCTTGTTCATTAGCAATAACTTCTACATTTCCATTCTTAAATACAGCAACACAAGAGTAAGTAGTACCCAAATCAATACCGATTGCGAAACCCATATTTGACACTACATATATACTGCTGTATTTTCTTAAGTATTTTTAAATATGATTGTTTATATATTATATTTAAAAATATTTCACTTTTTTAATTGGTACTATATTAGTTTTTAACTACTCAATTCTACATCGCCATTTCACAATCTTCAGCTGGGTGAACCTTCGCTGCACCCCTATTATTTTTATCATAATTCATTAGAAATAGAATACGTGGTACTGGCATTGTATTAATATATTGTATAATATCACTCTTCTTCAGAGCTGGACGTTTGCCATTATTAACTGGTTGTGAAATATATGCTGCCTGAATTGTATTAAGATGAATGTGATAACGACGATCAATATCTGTCATTTTCTTACTATGTTCCTTATGAACTTTACAATACAAATCAAATAGCGTTGAGGCAAGACTACGTGTCCATCGTTCATACTTTTCATATTTCTCTTTATCTTCAGGATAATAAGATAGATATGTTTCTACAAGACCTTTTGCACGAAGAGTAAAGAATCGTTCATCATTGCGGTTTGTTGCACCACGTAGAGAACGAATCATTCTATAAATTACTGAACGAAGACGCCACCTATTACCATGTCCATCCTTTACTACTAGACCTTGCCATTCCCACGTCTTTGTCTGAGAAATCTGTGTAAACCATTCCATCACTGTATTTACGCCCACTGGCGCAGGTAGTGCAGGTATATCTGCCTTATCCTCTACAATTAGTACTGTACCATCTGCAGCAATATATCCATAATGAAGACGATATAAATTAGGAGTTTGAACACGTTCAACGACACGATGTTCAGGATGCTGTAGAATTAGCGATGCAAACTGCGCAATTGGTGCAGTAGACCCAGCTGTCTCCATTTCTGGACCAAGACACATACGTAGATTCTCAATATCACGAGCAATACCCTTTGCTTCCATTGCATCACCAAGAAGTGCGGTGAATGGTCTCTTTGAATAGAATGTACCAGATGCACCAATACGTGTTCGTGTTGCTAGATGTACTGGTCGCCCCTGTTCATGAGCAGAGATAAATACATTAAGATTAACACCCTCCAAATATTCTTGATATACATAATTATTAAGCGTTTCTTCTATAGACCAACCATATGGTTCTTCAGCCATTGCCTTTGGAGGTGCAACACTTAGTGGACGATTTAGAATAGTATCCCATACTACTGAACGGCACCAACGTACATGTGGCATAGTCATATTTGAAATTGTTTTATCATATCGAATTATTGCATATTGATTATCAATTGAAATTTGGAGTTTTCCACCCTCACTACTAGTAAGAAATCCACTTAGTTGTTCCCAAGTTGGATACTCTTTAATTAAATCACGAAAGTAAGGTAGAACATATGAATATGTACTCATTTTAATATAATATATATTAATACCTATATATTATATGATATTCTGCTTTAGATATTGATTAATATGAGATATTAAGGTTCTTAATCAAATCAATAGAATAGTAATATGAGTTCTTCTGAATTGGAATCAAGCGAAGAATATGAATCAAATTTTGACGATTCATTAGAGCAATCTAGCATAATAGATACATCAAATGAAGAGGAGTCCAAGAATGATGATAGAGAAAGTACTAATCCGGTTTTAACATCAAATGAAAATTCGATTCTTATTGAATTAGGTGATAGAATATCTATTGATAGTAATCAATATGGTAAAATCACTGGTATAGTATATTATAGAGATAACGATTTAATAAGAATTCTTCCTGAAGGAGTCTCAAATAAATTATATGATTTTCCATTGATTGATAATGATATAGATGAATCATATGGTGTAAATGAGGTAATAATGATTAAAAAGAGAATAATAGACAGTTTTGTGGCACAGAATAATCTTCGTGCAGGACAACAGTTAAATACTTTTACAGCTGATGGTGAGCCAGGTGAACAGTATGAGATTGTACGTGTAAATGAAACAGCTGACAGAATTCGTATAAAAGATGCAGATGGTAATGAATCATATATTAATTTTGAATTTATTGGTATACCTCGTGATCTACCATATATAATTATTAATGGACGTGAAAAACAAATAACTACAGCAGCCAATATAGAATCAACTGAACAGATTATAACTGATGCAGACCTTTTACCACCTGTAGCTGAATTACCACAGGAGGATGAACCATCAGATGCAGAAATTCTACAATCTATTAAACAAAATAATGTACAGTTAACTGATGAAGTAGATGGAGAAACTGAATTGAATATAATTGGTTTCATTGATGTTCCTGTATTACTTGAAATCTCTGAAATACCACAAAGTCAGCGTCTATATCCTGAAGATATTCAAAAGGCTGATGCATTAAATGATCTACTTCAGACACTTGATTCTGCACAACAGAAAAATCCACAAGCTATAAGACGCATTCGTATTTTAACAGAGATTCTATCATATTTGAAGAATGATGTTGTATATTATGATTCCAATGGTATTCCTCAAATTAAATCAACATCAGTTGATACTTTGCGTGATATGTTACATAATGTACATGTTCCATTAGGACGTCCTGTATTAGATATTAAGAAGCGTGTATATTATGCGCCAACTGAGAAGAAGGAGAAGAAGCGGTGGGGTAAAAAGAAACAAATTACTGAGGATGATGAAGAGGAAAATAAAGTTGAAGATAATGAAATATATAAATTAACTGACGAACAATCCAAATATTTGTATCAAATACCTTTTGCAGATGAGTTAACTAATTTCTTAGATGCACAGCAAACTGGTAAAGCTGGTGGAGAATCATCAACAGGATATAATATTAATTTCTGGATTTGGTTACCAAGTGTATTAAAACGTTTTTCTAATACATGGATACCAAATGAAACAGGTACAACTAATGAAATATGGACAGCAGTAAATGATGGTGAGTTCTTTCGTTCTGTAGAGCCAGGTGAAGAGTTACCAGGTATGGTTAAAACACATGATGCAACTGTACAACCATTTGTTGATAAAATAGATTTTGGTTATGAACGTGCATTAGGAAGTCAATATCGCCCTGATGAAAAGAGACGTAATAAACTATTTATGGAAGCAGATAGTGCGCCATTAAAATCCTATCTCTTATTTCCATTAAAAGAGGAATCCTCAATTGGTTCAACACGTTCTGGATTATTAGCAAAAGATATTGAATCCTCGCAAAGAGAACCCAAATGGATGAAGAAAATCCTGCGAAATAATGAAATTGAAGAAAAACCAACATCTACAAGTATTTTATCACTCGGTCTACAAGGCAATACATTAGGTAATATATCATTAGCAGATTATTTTGATTCATTAGAATTACCTGCAACATCTATGAATGGAATTGGTGATTTAGTAAACGCATTACATCCATTTGGTATTGAAAAGATGGAAATATCAGCTGATGTATATAAAATTCTACAAAAGAAAATAAATAATTATAATATTAATCTAAAACTGTATATACAAACACTGCGTGAAGAACTGGCTGCTGTTACAAATTTAGCTGCTCCTGATGGAATATTAACTGCTGACTCGGCAGCTGCTCAAGATGAAAAACTGCGTTCAGACCCTGTTTTACAGGAAACACTATCTGAATTACGTCGTCAAGCACCTACATTAGCCAATATGGACTTAGCAAAAATGGTACATTTATTAAATAAATATCCTGATTTAACAATTGCTACATTAGGCAGTGACCCTTCTATTTTAAGACGTGCTCAACTTCGTGCTGCACGTGATGAATTCTTAGAGGCATTATACATTGCTAAACGTCTACAAAGTATGGAAAGTGAAAAGGGTTCAGAACCAGTTAAGAATGCATGTGAACATATGGAAATGTTACAAAGCATTAAAAAACTGTCTGACCCAGTTGAAAAAATGCAATTTATGGTTAAATTACTAAATAAATATCAGGGAGAACGCGAAGATAATTGGATTAATTGTTCAAAATGTCAAAAACATTTAATATGTTTACATGAATTTATACAGATACAGCAATTTTTGAAGCCACGTGAAAAACAAGTTCTACAAAAGGAATTAATCCTTCAATTTGCAGGACCCCTATTTTCTGGAAGTTATACATGTAGAAACTGTGGACAACCATTTGCTGAACTTGATTATGATACAAATCTTGAATATGATGATGAAGGTAATCCTTTAATGGGTCGTGCAGTATTAGTTGATGAAGATGCAATTAAACAAGAAGTATTAAATGATGCATTAGACGTTCCTATAGGAAGTAATGATGTACAAATAGAAGAAACAATTGGTCAGCTTCTAAAGAAACCACAACAGAAAGTCATTTATTTCATAGCAAAAGAAATTTCACAGCGTGTAGGTATTGTATTAGACTATACATCATATAAAAAAATTATTAAACGCGCAATGAAAATAGTTGAAGAACAGCCTACAAGAAAAGAGTATGCTGAAATAACAGCAGGTAAGTCTGCATTAGATTATGATATGTTAATATCACGTATTACTGTAATTGCAACAGCAATACATTTATTAATACAAATACAAACTAGAATACCTAATTTTACAATACGTTATACAATGCGTGGTTGTAATCCTGCTGGTTTTGATGGTTTTCCAATGGGCGATGAAGAGGATAAAACAGGTATTAATTATATTGCATGTGCTATATCATCTATACAACGAAATGAAGCTCCATGGAATACAACAGGATTTCAGTTAGAACGTCAAGATGCAACAAGACAAAAGAAAATTGCTACAAATATGGAATCTATGTTGCGTGGTATAATTAATAATCCTGATATACAAATAAGTATTTCAGATAAGAAGAAATACTTGGAAAATACATTTGGTTCACAGCAAGGTGGCAATCTATCAGAAATAATACCTGACCGTTTTTTACCATTACCATATACAAAGACAGCAGAGAATGCAGCAGCCGAACCAGTTGTTGAATCAGATAATCAGGTAATACAGTCACAGTTATGGATACAGGCAGGTAATAAGATAGCAGAGAAGACAGCCAGTATTTTACAGGGTTCTCCATTTGCTGATACTACATGCTGTAAATCAGATATTGCAAATCCAGGACAGTTTTGGAAAGAACAGAAGGAATTACCTGCAATTGGCGAACGTAAAATGCAACCATCTACTGCTCGTGGAGGAAGTCGATTAGCACCATATTTTACACCAAGACCTTTGGCGCAACTTCTTGCTGATGCACCTGAAAGTATATATTATCGTGTATTCTTGAAAGTATGCTTTAGAGGACCACGTATGGGGCATTTACATGAATTAGGTATGAATCTCAAATGCCCATGGTGTGATTTTGTATTTCCATTCCATCCACAACTTCTACAAACTACAAATTCCAATGAAAAAGAAGAAATGACTAAACAATTAGAATTATCATTACAAACACAAGGAGTTGATATTACACCAACAAGTTTCCAAGAATTATTAGATGCAACACATCGTGCAAATATAATTGATAAATATATATCTCCTGGCTTTGATACAAATAAGGATTTATTCACTAATCTTGCTGCATTAACACCTGCACCAATTGCTAATAAAGCTGTATGGTTAGAGCTGCTGCAATCTACAAGACAAGAATTTGATGTTCTAACAAATGATTCATCACAAACAGATATTGCAATTGCATTGGGTAATTTATCAAATATAATAAAACAATATGAAACTGAATTTACTAAACGTATGACTTCTAAAATGTTTGCTGTATATGATAATATTGTTAATTTATCATTTGAGAATTTAGCAGAAGTTATATTGACATATTTCATTCAACCATTATCACGTTTAATTAATAATTTTAATACAGAAAGCATTGTATTTATTCAACCAGAATATAAGTTAGGTATAGACCATATAGAAACAATTAAAACAAAAATATTAAAACCAGACACAGATATCATAACAAAATATTCAAAATATATAAGTAAAGATAATGGTGATTTCATTAAAAATAAATTAATATTCTTAAAGCAACAGTTATGTGATATTAAACGACTATGTACATCAATTGTAGGTATTAGTTCTGGTTCTATTGGATTATTACAAAAATATATTAAACGTGTGCTATTTATTATTCCATTAACAGAGGCAATCAATGCAAATATAATACCATCTGTTAATAATGATATAACACCTACAGTTGCTAATACAACTACAAATATTCGAATAATATATGATATATTAAAGGATTGTTTTATAAAATATAATTTTGAGAAACTGGGTTATTCAACAGAAGCAATTAAACAAGAGTTGATGATACGTTCTGAAAAAGAAAAGGATGAATTTATTAAATTTTTTGATAAGATGTCAGAAGATGAAAAGGCTGCTGAGAAAATGAAGAAGATGTTAGGTATTGGTCGTTGGGCTGTTGGTGGCACATCTGCAATTCGTATATATGATGCTGACCGTTGGGATGCTGAAAGAGCTGAGCGTGCTGCTGCAGGTATATTTGATTTTGCTGCAAGACCTGATGGAGATTCAGTACCTGATGGACGTTCATATGATATGATTGGTTTATCAGATTATGATACAACACAGGATGGATATGATAATGTACAAACTAGAGAAGATGATTATTAGTAAATGTATTGATTATTCTGAAAACCCTATATAATTATTTAGTAGGGTTATAAAATGAAAATACTACTTATTAGCGGTCTATTATATCTATTAGGTATTGCAATAGTATTGTTTTTTCGTCCGGCTATTATGTTTAATAGTAAAGGTGAATGGAAGGAATTTGGTATAGGACGTGATAAGGATAAATTCACACCATTTCCATTTTGGTTATTTGTTTTTGTTTGGGCTATATTCAGCTATATTATGGTTCGTCTTCTCTTTAAAATAATTAATGGATTTAATAGTTCCATAGAAAATACAATAATTAATGTTAATAAGAAAAATAGAACACAGTATAATACTGAAATTAATACAGATGTAGTACAGGAACAACAGGAATTAATGCCAGGTTTTTATATATTAAATACTGCATCTGCTAAGAAGGGTGTTCCTAAATATGTATATTATGGTACACAACCTCCTCTAGAGTGAAGTATCTAATTTAGTATTAATATTTGTACCAATTTGATTTATATTATTTCTCATATTTTTTATATCATCTAAATTTGGTATATTTGTAACTTTTAAAATCTCATTATTTGATTGTACACATGTTGATGCAAATGTAGATGATATAATTTGAGAATATAATGACCCCCAAAAAGTTACAAATGCAACTGAAATGCCATTTACTACATCTGGTGATAATTGTGGAGCAGCAGCCCTTATTGGATATAATAAAAATGGTAGAAAGTTGGTTATCAATAATCCAGCTATAATTGCTATAGGTGTAAATGTAGATAGTAATGCAATATGACCTATTTTAACATGATTACAACTAATATTTTGCATTAATGCATTAAATCCAAGAGCAATACAATAACCTAAGCCTGGTACAAATGTCCATTTAATTAATGTAATAAGATATGTGGGTATTCCTCGGATTTGTGGTAAGAAATATAATAATAATAATACAATTGTTGTAATACTAATTGCTGCTCCAATTGTTAATCCATATCGGACCACTCGATCATTATCAGATTTTGCCATTTATTACTTTATATAATTTAATATAATTCAAATATATCACATTATATAATTTTATAAGGTTAGTTGCTTGTAGATTCAGCAGCTGCAGCGGCGGCTTCCATCTTACGCTTTAATACTAAATCACCTGAATCAGAAAACATACTATGTAGTTCATTCTTTGGAGTAGAATCACTTACTGTAATATTATCATCTGCACCAAATACCTGCTTAGATGGGCGTTCTCTCTTTTGATTCTTATAGAATTCATCACGTGCATCTTCATTTTCCTTGTACTTCTTCATTAATTCATTGAGTTGTTCTTCTGCATATTCTTGTTTATCAATTTGAGAGGAAGCTGGATCCCAAGGTAGCCATTTACCAACTTCACCAACTAGAATATTATGATATTGGTCAGAACGTTGGAGCTTCTTAGCACGTGAAGCTGCTTCAGCAGTCGTTGCATATGTACCACGAATCTTCACACCACGTACAGTTGTATGAAAATCATTTAGAGATAAGAATTTATCCTCTAATTCTGTTTGTTTGCGACTTAGAAAATCCTTATACTGTTCAACAATGGTTGTTTGAGTAATTTCACGTTGATT
>JACCDW011180677.1_pt1 | contig 102440 bp, 135 predicted proteins | sample 7449781 | NCBI WGS metagenome assembly JACCDW01 (sample SAMN15323449, study PRJNA562643) | freshwater metagenome | isolation source: river surface water | place: USA:Blue River Watershed | collected 2017-08-18 | reverse complement strand
TTAACACCAGATGGTATTCCACGTTTTCCATATGTAATAAACATTAATAGAGAAAGTTATGAATAATAATGAAATTTGTTGTAGTGGAAATGGATGTTCCAAAACAACGCAAGATGAAGCCGCATATGTAGAATTGCGTTATGATAACTATGGCATTCCGACACGATACTATTGTGATGATTGTTATGAAAACAATTATCCATATCGTAAAGATAATTACTATGATTATTTGAATGCAGGTGAATACATGGATGAAGATTATTAAAAAATAAATTATGAAAAAAGATTTTAAGATTGGTGAATACGCAGTTGGTGGTATTATTCGTGTTCAAACTGAGTGTAATTTAATTTCTATAAAAGCATTGGATTGGACAAGTAAAAAGGAAATACTTTCAGAAAAATTCAAATCAACCGAAGTGAAAGAATTAGATAATTTTTTACATGAACTAACATCCAGTTATTGGGCAGAGCAAATTAAGTATCACATGAAAATAAAAGGATTGATAAATTTTTAAATTAAACAAAATGGGACAGTATTACAAAATAGTTAATGTAAAGAAAAGACAATATATAACACCATATAAATTTGGTGATGGAGCAAAGTTGATGGAGTTTAGTATGTCAGCAAATGGCATATTAGCCGGATTGGCTATACTACTTGCAGATGGAAATGGTAGAGGTGGTGGAGATTTGAATAGTGATAATCCAATTGTAGGTAGTTGGGCAGGTGATAACATTGTTATTGCAGGTGATTACGCTGATAAGGGAAAGTTTCTACCAGTTGATAAAATTGATAGAAATTTATATGGTGTACTAGAGGATGAAGGTGAGGATATTTCTTTGAAAGTATTGGATGCACTTTTTGATGATAGATACGCCTTTGATGATTTCCGTAAAACCAATACACGTTTTGCGGATGATGAAGTGAAAGAATTGATTGAAAAGAAACTGAAAGAGAAAGGATTAAAAGAACCCCGCCAATGGAAAGTTCCTTCTTCAAAAGATGTGACAGTTTTGTATGAAGTGAGTGAAGATAATGATAAATGGGAATGTAGTTGTCCTTCATTCGCATACAATAATGGAAAAGAATGTAAACACATAAAAGATATTAAACAAAGTGTTGGAAATTCAAATTAATTATCGTAGGTTTGTATATTCTTACTTACAAAAAACAAAACAATGCAAATACTAACAGAAATAATTGAACTATCAAATGAAATTGTAGATACATTAGAACAAACAGGATTTTTTGAAGAAACACCTTTCGTTGAAAGATTACCACTAAAAATAAAGTTGCAAGAAAAGATGCAAAGGAAGTGGGAGCAAGAAAATGAAATGATGTTAACCGATACTGAATTTATTGAAGTATGTAATGAAGTAAACGGAGAAGCAATTGCAAAAACAATAGGAGATTTGGTTCAAAAAGGAGCAGTGAATATGGGAATTAATGAAAATGGTGAGATAGTATATTCAGCAAACAAAAACTTTAATACAGATGAACTTTGATAAAACGGATGAAGAGTTGGAAAAAATGACGGAAGAGGAATTGTTTGAGTATTTAGATGCAAAGGCAGCATACCTTTCTCAACATACTGCACCATTATCCGGCTATCATACAAAGAAGTTTGCAAGTATATCAAGTGCAATATCCAATACTCAATTTGAATATGATAAAGTAAAAAAGATAGCAAAGGAAAACGAACAATTAGGAATGGAAAAATTTTTTAGTGATAAACAAAAACAAGAACAAAATGATGAACAGACTACACGACTTGACTAAACCGACAAGACTTATCGGAGAAAATTACGGAACAAAGATTTCAGTAGAAATTGACCATAGTGATATTTCATTGGATGAACTATTTGATGCATTCCAAACTATTGTAATTGGTATGGGATTTCATAAAGATTCCCTGAAAAATCATATCATTGATTTGGCAGCAGAATATCAAGAAGATGAAAGTGAATATCTAAAAGAAAAGTTGAATGAGTGGAAAGATGAAGCAGATGAAGTTGAGATTAGACATTCAACAACATCGCATCCTTGGAATGAATTTGATTGGAACAAACATGACCATAAAATAGAAGATGAAACTGATGAAGATGATGATGAAGATTTTTTTGGTGTGATTGAAACTGATGAAGATGAAACCGATGAAGTGGATGAAATTATTGATGAAGTGGAAACGCCAAATAGAGAATTGAAAGAGGCAGCAGACGAATTCAATAAAGCAATCAGAGAGTTTAATCTTAAAAATAAAAACTAATGGGATATCACCACTATCATTTGAAACCCGTAGAAGATTTAGAAAAAGAACTTAATGAAGTTGGAATGGAAAACTTTGTTAAGAAATATTCTAAGTATCCTATTTTTGGTCAAACCGATAGAGTTAATTACATCAACAAAATTAAAACATTATGGGATACAATCCGTACAGATGGTGGACAAAAGGAAAAAAACACAAACCACTAAAAGCAGATGCACCTTTATTATTGAAAATCCGTAATGGAGATTTTGATTATTCGTATATGTTTGGTGAAGCATTAGAGATGCGACAATCTGCTCAAATAGCTTATGAAGAAACATATAAAAACTATGGGGGCAGTGATGAAAAGAACAGGAAAGAAGCGGCCTTAGATGTTAGTAGAATGAAAAGAGTTAAGGCAATCAAATTAGAATTAGAGGCGGGAATAGATGAGGAAAGAATATTGCAAAAACTAAGATTGGAATTGAAAAAAGAATTTGGAAAAGATTTGTGGGATAAAGCGATGGAAAGACAAAGAGGTAAGGGAACATTGGAAGATTTGTATTATTGGTATAAGAAACAATGTAAATTAGGAACAACACCAAGTGAAATGGATATTCAATTAAAAAGATTAAATACTATTGGACTTGAATATTTATTAGTATAAAAACAAATGATTATGAAAAAGATTATTTTAAGTTTATTTTTGGTAGTATCACTACCATTTTTGCTATTTTCTCAAAGTGAAAGAATGCAAAAACAATCGTTTAGAAGTCCACAAATAAATAGTGGTAGTGGATTTGGATACCAACGTTCACAATCTATACAAAGTAGACCTTCCATTGGTGAGTATGAACAAAAACAAAGTGCTAGAAGGCAGAACTATGTATCAATTGATAATAACAGACCGGGTAGATATTATGTACCTTATTCGTATTGGGGTACGGGTTGGGGTTGGAATAATTGGGGAGCGCCCATGTTTGGATGGGATTATTGGACACCAATGTATTATTGGAATGATTGGGGATATCGTCAACCAGCAAGAATATACGTTTACGATAATGGAAAGAGAGATACCATAAGAGGAAAGAAACCTATCATATCATTGGGTGTTCAAAGTTCAGCACGCGAAGTAGGTGGATTTTTTTCAATAGGTAATAAAACTTATTTTATATTTGAACATCAACGTTCTAATCAAAGAGATAAAAGTTTTTATTATAGTGATATAACTATGGCAAATGCAATTGATTGGAAGGATAGAAGATTAGCAGATATTGAAAAAACTAATACAACTTATTTGGGTGTTGGCAAAAGATATAAAAGGAGTGGTATTCATGCATCAGTTGGTATTAACAATGAAAGGGTAAATTACCAATACTTTGATGAACTATTTGTATTATCAAACAATGGTAATTATAGTTTTCCAAATTACAATCAAACATATTGGAGTTTAAAGTTAGGAGCATTACATGATGCAAAAATAGTAACATTCAAAGGGGATTATGATTTGACAAATAGAGAGGTTATTATTGGATTAGGTGTAAACTTTTAATAGTGAATAAAGAACCATTAATACTACATATTGACTTAGGTAATCAATCAATATCAGAGTGGATTGCAGAAAACAAATATGTAATTTATTCAGAGTTATTAAGATACGCTGAAAAGCTAATTGAGAATGATTTAGACCAAGTTCAAGCATTAATGGTATCAAATCTATCCGATAATATAGTATTTATTTTGAAAAAAACGGATGTATCTATTTTGTTTGGTAAGGCAATGGATTACTTTATGAGTATTGAGGAGTATGAACAATGTGCGAAAATTAGAGATTTGGAATACTTATTGAAAACGAAAAAAGTAGATGAATCAAGAAATACTAAAAATAGTAAATCAAATAAAAGAAAACTTAAGACAAATTGATAGTGAGGATAACGATGTTATTGATGAAATCTACGACTCACTTTCTGAAATTGAGGATTTGATTTACGAACAAGAGTCTGACATCTTTGAAGATGAAGAGGACGGATATTAATTAAATTTAAAATAGGTTATATGAAAATAGTGTATGCTATGTTGCTAGCCGCATTAGCACAAGTAATTTCTTTTGTCCAATTACAAGGGCAGTTAGTGTGGAAGTTTCCACGAGAAAATCCAATGATTATGATGTTATTGGGTTTACCAATATCTTACATCTTTATTAAAGTTACAAAGTTGTTCAATGAACACTACGATGCCAATTGGCCGGGTAGATTAATTGGATTTGGTGTAGGTATCATTATATTTACAATAATGAGCTGGATAATATTTAAAGAACACCCAACACCAAAAACCCTAACTTGTTTAGGATTGGCAACAACTATTGTATTAATTCAATTATTTTGGAAATGATAAATCATCAGCTAGTAAACTACAACGGAAACCTTTATTTCTTAAAAAGACATTTCAACGAGTTATTAATTAAACCAGATAGGATTCAAGACTTAAGAGAGTTACTCAAATGTGATATTGTATTAAGAAAAGATAATCACCTTTGGTTTTGTGAATTAATACCAGAAGCAGAAATCATTGAAGAAACGAAGGGGCGGGGGTAGGGGGTGATACGGAGTCGTTACCCAAAATTTTTTTGATAGTATGCTATTTACTTTCCACAAACCTCTTTTTAAACAAACAATACAAAATGATAACGATAGAGAATTTTGATAAGATAAGATATTACGATATATGTGGTGGATGGTATGTAAAGCAAGAATCAACCCAACAACTTTATTACTATTTAGAATGTGAGGAATTGAATGATAAGAATATACCGATAGGTAGTAAAACATTCGTAATAGATAGAAAGAACCACGAGATGCACGAATTGGGAACATCTCATAGTTCGGTTAGATTGAAATGGGAACACCTCATTTCATGCCGAGCCCTAATCGGTAGAATAAAGGAAATGTTTTTCCTCGCCTAATTTGGTGAAGTGAAAAAAATTCCGTAAATTACAAAAAACAAAAAGGTTATATGTTAGGTCAAATTTTAGGATGGATAGCGACGGGATTAGTTCTTTATTCATTCATCTTCCAAGATATGAAACGTGTCCGAATGTACAATGCATTCGGTTCGGTGTTTTGGATTCTTTATGGTATTGATATATCGGCGGTTCAAATAGTAATCGTAAACATTATAATTTTCTTAATTCACCTGAGATGGTTTATGAAAGAGGACCTTTTGTTACCGAAAAAGGGAACTGGCGACTGGAAAGATGTGGAAACAGAAACTAAAAAATGGTTGAGTGGATTAAAACACGAACCCACTCCGAAAGAGGTGATTAAGTTTATGAGTGAAAACTACAAAGGACCCGTCAAAAAATAATTATATGAACAAAGAATTTATTACTTACGAACAAGCATTAGAGTTAAAAGAGTTAGGATATAATCCCATCGGAATTCCGAAAGATGTAACAAGTCAGGGAATAGTATATAAAATTTCATTTTCTCAAGCGTTTCGTTTTTTTAGGGAGAATCATAAGATACACTCGGTCGTTGAAATAACGATTGAAAGTCAATGGTATTATTCAATCTATAACCTAAATGCAAAAAGAAATGCGGAGATTGAATGTGAGGAATTGTATTATGATACTTATGAAGATGCTGAATTGGAGTGTCTTAATAAACTTATTCAAATAGTAAAACAAAAATAAGTTATGATAAAAAGAATTAATTTATTTGGATGGGAACTTAAATTTGTTTTCCGACATAGGTTTGAAAAGGATTTAGATTTTCAAGATAGATTTGATTGGACAACTTATGGAATAGGAATATGGTATAAAAAATATAGAACAATATCTAAGCCAAAACATAATGCTGCGATTTTAGGTCAAAGAGCGACATTGGTAAATCAACATATGTTAGGAATGAATTTGTTGGTGTGTAAGTTTTGGTTTACTCTTTGTTACAGGCCATTAACATCTAAAATTGAATTTGAATAAAAAAATAAATTATGAAAGTAAATGAATTATTTCAAAATGAAGTTACCAATGAACAGGCATTGGAACTTAAAGGATTAGGATTTAATGAACCTTGCTCAAGTTCTTTTGAATTTGCTCCAGGTGAATTTTGTAACATACCTACATACATTCAATCATTTTCTTGGTTTAAAACACAATATGGTTTGCATCAGACGGTTGAATACAATGGAGTTAATAATATATACCTTGCAACTGCCAATGCTGAATACAAAGGTCAGTTTGGAACTTTTGATGAAGCAACGACACAGTGTCTTACCGAATTAATTAATATTGTCAAAACACAATAAACAATATGAATCAAGATAAAATGAGTCCAAAAGAAAAGGCAATTCAGTTATACAATAAGTTTTATGGTATTCCACTTTATATTAAAAATGTAAAGGAAGCATGTGTTATTGCCGTTGATGAAATTTTAGATACACTAAATTTTGATATTGGAAATTTTGATGTCAATGGTAGTGTACTGATTGATTTGATACATTATTGGAAACAAGTAAAAGAAGAAATAAATAAATTATGAAATTAAAAAAATTATTATCAGAAGCAAACAAATTGTATAATCCATTGAGTGATGAAAATAAAAGTTATTTATTAAAACACATATCGGATTATCATTCTAAACCTAGTCATGGATCGTATTTTTCCAAATCACCAAAAGAAATTATTTCTATAATTGAAAAGGAAATGAAAAAAGCTGGACCGGAAAAATTAAAAAGAATTGCGGAGGGTGATGGTGAATTTCGTATTAAGGTAGGAAATATAGGATATAATTTAGTTATATCTAAAATAGAAGCAGAAAGATTAGCAGATGCAAAAGTAAGTAGTGTGAAAAAAATTGAAGGTGGAGGTTCAGTAGAAGTTCCATCGGTTACTACGAGTTTATCAAAAGGAAATTTTGCAACCAATGAGTTTGTTGTTATAGTACGCAAAAATCAAAATAAACCTGATGAATTTTTTGTACCAACTACATTTCCTATCGGCGGTAAATATAAATCTACAACTTTACCGGCGTCTAAATGGGGTGGTGATTTTGCTGTAATTATACCAAACAAATAAAATAAAAGTTATGAAGTTAACAATTAAGAATGTAGATAAATTAAAATATGAACTTTGTGGTAAAAGTTACATAATTGATATGGTTTTTGAATTACCAACAAATTATGAATGGTATCTGCAAGAAATGAATGGTGAAGATGGATTTTCAGTTTCATTGAATAGAGATGGTGAATGGTGTCCACATGCAAAGAAATGGTATTATAAAATTAATTACAACTCACAAATCAAAGATCATTTAGTTTCAGCAAATTGGTTTGGTAATTGGAATAATGTTATGAGAACGTTTGATGACATTATTGATTATAGAAATCTTAATAAAAAATAAATTATGAAAGGTACACTTTGTAAAACTCATAGGGGATGGGAGGTACATTGTTTAGATGAAAAGGATGAAATGAAATATTATCCACTACACCCAAAACATGTCCGCGAGATTCAAAGAGATTCATTGGTATTTGATAATATTGAAGCAAGAATTAATGCTTACAATTCAGTTGAATTTTTTCCTATCATTGATGCTGATATAGATTTGGTTAGAGAGTGGGCATGTTTAATTGAAAGGGATGAAACAATACAAGTTTCAAAAAAGGATTTTGAATTAATATTAGATGCAATTCAAAATCCTGCAGAACCAAATGAGGAACTTAAAAAGGCAATTGAAAAATATAAAAACAAATTAGGATGAAAATATTAGATAACATTAGAGTAATTGTAGGTTTATTAGTGATTAGTGCATTTTTTTATTTACTAACTGATTCATTGATTAGTGAATACCAAAAACGAAAAAGATATTTCAAAATTGAATTCAGTAGTGGCAGAAGTTATTGGGCAGATAGTGTGAATCTGGTTTCTGAAAAAGAAATACATTTTTTTGATGTACATTCAAAAAGAAACGTAAAACTATACGGTCAGTTCGTACTTAGTACACCAAAAAAATAATTTATGTTTGATAAGTTTTTAGAATTTATAAGTAGGTTTTGGAAAGATTTATTACCATTCGTTATTATTGAACAATGGAATAGTGCACTACATTTGAGATTTGGTATTTTCAGGAGGACTTTAAGACCAGGAATTTATTTTAAGATTCCATTTTTAGATTCAATCATTGAAACTGCCGTAATCACACAATCCGTAAATTTACCGGCACAAACTTTAACTACATTGGATGAACAAGGAATAGTGTTAAAAGCAATTATAAGGTACAAAGTTTCCGATGTAAAAAAATACTTACTTAGTGTTATGCACGCCAATGATGTCCTAATAGATACAACGCAAGGAATTATTAGGGATATTGTAGAGGTAACTAATTGGGAAGATTTGGTTGATGTAAATAGAAAATTAACTACCGAAGTAAAAACCTATGTAAAACGATGGGGAATAGAAATTGAAGCAATAACAATAACAGATTTGGGAATTGTAAAAACTTTCCGTATATTAGGAGATGATAAAAAAATAATTCCACTAAACGAAATAAACCAATAAGAATGCAAGAATTTAATTACGATGAATTTGATAAAAGAATTTCAGAATTAGAAGCTAAAACTGAAAAACAAAGAAAAGATTTAGAGTTGATAGTAAAGTATATTGATGAAAACTTCAAAAGAGATACAAAAACTTCTTGGTTAGATGGACCAATTATGATGTATGGTAAACACAATATAAGAAAAGAAGATTTGAACGATTTAAAATTATAAAAATGAAAGTAAGAAAAAAACCCTTCATAATTGAAGCTGAAAAGTTCACAGATTGGGAACAAGACGATGATGGAAAACAATTTACAATACTACATGGAAAACGATTTGATGTTTATCATGACGTAACTGATGAAAGTAGAGCAGTTATATTCATTCAAACATTAGAAGGTACAATGTCCGCACCATTGGGGTATTGGATTATGAAAGGAGTTGAAGGTGAATTGTATCCGTGTCAGCCAGATATATTTGATAAAACATATGAAATAGTAAATGATTAATAATGAGTTATTACAATTATAATAAATACGAATTAGAAGTCATTGGTAGTAATTGGAAAACACAATTTGTTTATGCAGCAAATTATTTTATATCTGATAAAACAATTACATTCATTGATGAAAATGAAAAGAAACTTGCAGTTTATCCAATTGAAATTACAATAATCAAATCAATAGAGTATGGCGACGAATAAAGTTTACACTAAAAAAGGAGATGAAGGTTTTACTTCCCTGTTAAGTGGGGCAAGAGTACACAAACGAGATAATAGAATTGAAATGGTAGGTGTATTGGATGAATTAAATTCATTCATTGGATTATTGCGAAGTGAAATTATCGCATCACCTGAATTGAAGTTGGAAGATATACAATGGAATTTATTTAATGCAGGAGCGATGGTAATTAATGATAATGGTAACAAAGATATTACAAACATTGATGAAATTGATATTGAAGTATTGGAATTACTTATGGACGAAATGAGTAAAGAATTACCAGAATTAAAAAACTTTATCATTCCCAAAGGAAGTAGAGCAGTGGCACTTGCACACGTTTGTAGAACAATAGCAAGAAGGGCAGAGCGAGAATTAGCCAATGGTATAGCCGGTGAAATATTGATAGAACCGATTATACCAAAATACTTAAATAGATTAAGTGATTACTTTTTTGTATTGGCAAGATACTTGGGTATGAAACAAGATATTAACGAAACAATTTGGAAAAATTAAAAATTTTCCCTAAATTACATAAAGATTAAAATTTAAAATTTAAAAACAATTAAAATGCTTGAACACACAAACATTAGAGAATGGACTTTTGAACAATTACATGAATTACACAAAACACAGAAAATATTACATGATGTAGCATTTAATCGTATTCAAGCAGGAGCTTGGGATAAATCTAGAAAAAAAGGTTACATTACATCGGTTTATGGTAATAGAATACATACAAATATAGTTTTAGTTCACGTAGAATCATGTTATGCATACGCTAAAACAATTGGTGACGATGTGAGTATTGAATACTTTACTAAATGTAAAAAAAGTGGATATGAATATGTTATTCTTGATGGTTCAAATCGTATAGGATCTATTGAAGAATATATCAATGGTGAATTTGATATTATAGAAAACAAAACTCGCAAAGATATCAAAAGAACAATTTTTAAATCAAAGTATCTTCCAATTTCGTTAGTAACAAACGCAACAAAAAAACAACTACATGAACTCGCAATTGATTTGAATAGTGGTGTATCTTGGAATGCACAAGAGAAGAGACAAGCAATTGATGCAAAAGTTTCTTATTGTGTTAGAGATATTTCATTGGGTAAGTATAAAGAGTGTGTTGGTGGTAAACTTGATGGTGTGAATGTTAAGCGAATGGGTGATCAAGAAATAATAGCGAATTGTCTTAATTTACTACATACTGGCAAATTTACAAACTCAACCGGATTAGATACGTTATATCATTTACCAGATAATAAAATTTCCGATGAAACATATAATAGACTAAATAGGTTATTAGATATTCAACATAGTATGTTTGGAAACAAAAGTAAAATGAAATTCAAAAAATCATTTTATCTGTATTTGTTCGCACTACTTAAAGAGTTAGAAGATGTTGGATATCGTGTTATAGAAAGTGAGAAAATGAATTTTTTCAATAGTCTCGCTGATACATGGGTGGATTTAGATAATGACGATAAAACTTTGTATTTTTCACCAGTAAAAGAACAAGCCTATATTTGGAAAAACCTAATGGGTGTTATTTCAATAGAGTATGGACAAAAAGTATCGGTATTATTGGAATTTGTTTATTCAAATCTTATGAAGTGTATTGAAAATATTCCGAATAATAAAAGAGTGATTAAGACAGGAGCTGATACAAAGATACGATATGATATCGCTAAGAGGGATAATTGTAAAGTAAGAGTTAATGGTTTAATAAATGGAGTTTGGTTCAATCCAGAAAATGTAGATATTGAATATGTAGAATATCCATTACATGAAATATTAAAATCAACCAATATAAATGTAGATCATATATTGGCGTTACAAGGACCTAGTGAAGGTAGTGACCATATTGATAATATGGAATGTACTACTTATGATTACAACAATTGGAAAAGAGCTAAAATTTAAAACAAAAACAAAAATATATGGAGTACATTTATGACATTAGACAGTTTTATTGGAATAAGCAAGAAAATACATTCTTTGGAGATGCATCAAATTTAGTAGCTGAATTGGGTGATGGTACATTTCATCCCGAAGCTTGGCCGAATGGTAAACAAAAGTTCACAATTAAAAATTATCAAACTGAAAATTTTAGAGTTTTCAAATTTGTTGATGAAACAAAAGAAAAGTTATACTATCCCTTTGAAAATGGAGATGTAGAAATTCTATCAACCAATTGGAATTTTGTTACAGAGGACGGAATTAAAGCATCTATTTGTATTGATTAAAAAAATATTATGGGAACAAAAGTAGAAATTAAAACAAGTAAAGGTATAATGGTGGCTGAACTTTACGATGTAGAAACGCCAGTTACAACAAACAATTTTAAGACACTAATTAGAAAGGGATTTTATGATGGATTAAATTTTCATAGGGTTATTCCAAACTTTGTAATTCAAGGTGGTTGTCCAAATAAAAATGGTATGGGTGGACCTGGATACACCATACCATGTGAAACTGATAGACCGAGGCAGTACCATGATAGGGGTGTCCTAAGTATGGCACACGCAGGTAGAAATACAGGTGGTTCACAATTCTTTATTTGCCACAATAGACAGGGCACTCAACACTTAGACGGAAAACATACTTGTTTTGGACAATTAGTTAGTGGATTTGAAGTATTGGATAATATTAGACCAATGGACGAAATTGTATCAATTAAAATTATGGATTAATGGAAAAAGAAAAATGTGTAGTGTGTAATACTGAAACAAATGAGTATGTACATACAAACGTTGATTACCGATTTTATTATGTAGAAGGTGCAGGACAATTGTGTAAGGAATGTTACGAGAACGTTTACGATAATAAAAAACAAAACAATGAACAACATTGATAGGCAGTACAAAGAATTACTGGAACATATTTTACATTTTGGTATAGAGAAAAAAGATAGAACGGGTACAGGAACCAAATCTATTTTCGGATGGCAGATTAGACACAATATGAAAGATGGGTTTCCACTTTTGACCACAAAGAAAATGGCTTGGAAAACTATGGTAACTGAATTACTATGGTTTCTACGTGGAGATACAAACATAAAATTCTTATTGGATTATGATTGTCATATTTGGGATGGTGATGCTTACAAAAATTATACTAATCATTTTGTAGGACACGAAGATGTACCGGATATGAGTTGGTTTATCAATGAGATTAAAACTAATTCGGAGTTCGCGAAAAAGTTTGGTGAGTTAGGACCTATCTATGGTAAACAATGGAGACAGTGGGGTGGAATTGTTAGGAAAGGAGTTGAATTTGATTCAGAAACCTACATCCCAACTAAATTTGAAGATGTAAGAGTTCATGACCAAATACAAAACCTAATCAACGAACTAAAAACAAATCCTGATAGTAGAAGGTTAATGGTATCCGCTTGGAATGTAGGTGAGTTAGAACAAATGGTATTACCACCTTGTCATTATGGGTTTCAACTTTATACTCGTCCAACTACAAGAGATGAAAAGATAGTAAATCCTGGTAAATATAGAGCATTATCTTTAATGTGGAATCAACGTAGTGTAGATACTTTTTTAGGTTTACCATTCAATATCGCTTCATACGGATTATTACTTGAAATAATTGCACGAGAAGTGGATATGGTACCCGATGAACTGATAGGTAATTTGGGGGATTGTCATTTGTACCTTAATCACATTGAACAAGCGAAAGAACAAATAACGAGAACACCATACGAATTACCCAAAGTGAAAATTACTGAAAGGAATTGGTATCAACACGAACAAGTGAAAGAACATTTGGGTGAAAAAACTTTTAATGAAAAGATAATGAGTTATAGACCAGATTGTTTTGAGTTATTAGATTATGTTTCACATCCAAAAATAAAAGCACCATTATCAAATTAAAAAATAAGTTATGAAAGAAAAGTTATTAGTTGAAATTTTCAAAAATTTAGATGAACAAAAAAAGAATTTGGTTACTGAATTGATTAGAGAAATACCGAATGATTTGGTGTTAGGTTCAATGATACGAAAAGTTTTATATCAGGTAAAAGACTCAAAGTAAATGTTAACTATCCAAAACTATTCAAAGATAGTTGATTACAAAATGTTGATTGAAGAAATTGTATGCAAATCAATAATTGAATTTGATGACGATTACGCATTTATGTTTCTCATTAAAGGTGAAGTTACAATTGAAGCATTAATGAAAAGAAACTTGAATGAAAATGGTTATGGGTATCCTATAACATTTTTCAATGGTACTGATATTCGTGAATCAATTGTGCCGAAAACTTGGATTAAAAATAGAACTACATTTTTAATAACATTGGAATTGTTAATTAAAAATTTGGGATTGTGAAAAAAGTTTCGTATATTGTTTTATCATTGTTAATAACATTGAATTGTTATTCACAAAAAGATAAGGCACTACATTTTTCAGCCGGATTTGTAGTGAGTGGTTTGAGTAGTTTAGGTAAAAGCAAAAACGAAAAAATTGTTATTGGAGTTGGTAGTTCATTTGCGGTAGGAATTGCAAAGGAAGCATACGATAAAAATAGAGGCGGTAAATTTGATATGAATGATATTTGGTTTACCGCAACAGGTGGATTATTTGGTACAATTATATTTAGTTATGTAATTAAACCAAAAAGAATAAAAAATGAAAAAGATATTAAAATACGTTTTCCTGGTCGTCGCTATTATGTTGATAGCATTATTGATAACGATGAAAGTAAATTCAACGGAAAAACCTTTCAATCAAATTGAACTATCAAATAACAATGAAATTGAAAACAATACTGCAATAACTTTTATAGATACAATTGCGAGTGTAGGTTTAGATGAATTAGGACTGAAAGGAATTAAATTATTGATATATCCACTTACTGAAACAGCGAAGGATAATTTCAATGGTGAACTAAAAGCACATATTAGATATTTTGAAGGTACATATTATTTATTTATTGATGAAATGAGCAGAGAAAAATCTATAACAGTCGTATCGCATGAGTTGATACATATAACACAATACCATACGGGTGTATTGGATTATTTAGGAGATGGAAATGTATTTTGGGATGATGAACTATATTCAGTAAAAGAAATTGAATATGAAGGTAGACCATGGGAAACGGATGCCTATTCAAAAGAAAGTGAATTATCCACAAAGGTAAGTGGAATTTTATATTAACAATAAACCTTAAAAACAAAATTAGTTATGGCAACAGCAACTAAAAAAACAAACGCAGTAAAAAAAGAAGTAACTGCAGAGAAACCGAAAGCAGTTAAGAAACCGAAAGTAGAAACACAATCAACCGAAGGTAAAGATGTAAGGAATGTTCAAGTTCATCTTACAAAAGAAAAAAAAGTATCCGTTGATTCAAAAGTTTACAAAACGGCAACACCTTTGAAAAATGATTCATTGGTATTACACAAAGTTAATTCAATTGAAAAAGCTAAAAATTGGATTAAAAGACTTTTGAGAGTTAAAAAATAAAATAATGGGATAGAAATATCCCTTTTTTATGAAACTGAAAAGAGATGAACGAGAAGTTTTAATGTTTGCTATTATCTTATTGATAATAGCAATAGTATTTAGTTTTATTTCAAACAAACCGGATAGAGAAACATTATTGAGAAACAAAGAACCAGAGTATTTAGTGAAATGAAGTTTACAATTGAAAATCCGAAAAAGTTAATTGGTTATTATTTAGATGAACCAGAACGTACTACCTATATTTCAAGTACTGATTATTATAATGATAGTTACAAATTTTATGCAACGGAAATTAATAATATAATGTTTCATTCAATTGTGTTTACATTGAATAATTTTGCAGATGTAATTGAAGGTGAACCCTTATTTCGTATTGAAGCAGATAGTGCAATAAACAAATCAACAAAAAAAATTTACAAACATTTATCATTGAAGCACATTAAGGATGAAAAAAGATTCTTATTAGCGTTGAATGATTTATATAAACAATTAAAAGTATGGACCAAATAATCGGAACGTATAAAGAATATGTTATCATTGAAAGTAATGTATTAGATGAACTAACTGAAAGAGCTAATGAATTGAGTAAAGATTCAAAGGGAATTTATACACAAGGAATTGTAAAAGGAATAACCGATTCAATTAGTTTAATAAAAGAAAAAAACATATATACACAGGATTTTCAAATTAAAAGATAAATGAAATACATACTGATATTGCTATTCATTACAAATACAGCAATTGCCCAAAAAATATACTTAACAAAAGAGGGAGCACAAAGATTAACAAAGTACCTACATAATTGTAAAGAAACTGAAAGGGAATTGTTGAAAGTTAAAACACAAAACAATATACTGAAACAAACATTAACTGAAAGGGATAGTGTGTTTGAACTGACTCGTATTAAATTGGATTCAATAATTGAAACGGCAGAGAATGATTATAATATACTACAAAAGAAATACGATACAGCATTAGAATTAATACCAAAAAAGAAACGTACAAAATTAAATAAGTAAAATGAAAACATTTTTAAGAGTAGCAGAGGGAATATTCCTTGCAATGTTAGTAATGGGTGCAATTGCAATTATACTTAGAACAATACTGAATGTAATAATAAAATAAGATAGTGTATGCTTACAATAAAAAATTACGATAAACTATTTCGTAAAGATGTTTTCCTATATAGAGTTGCAAGGATAGCAGAAAATGAATTGGATTATCAAATCAAATTAGTATCTGAACAAGGACATTCATTAATGATATACTTAGAACGAAACGCAATAGATAATCAATATGAAATGTGGTATCAAAGAATGAATGCTGAACGATTATTTTTTGAAAAAGATAAATTTGAAACAATAGATAAATTCATTGGTTGTATAAAACTTTTAATTGGGTAGTTCATGTTGACGATACAAAATATAGAAAAAGAATTGTTGAATAATGTAATTACATTAAGTAGAATATCGGTAGGAACTTGGTTACTCAATGATTCATATTGGAAAATAGTAAAAGTATATTGGACAGACTTTCAATATAGAATTGACTTGATTGAAACCCACACAAATAAAGAATGTTATTTTTCCTTATTAAGAAATAAAGAAAACCAGTTTGGTAGATACATACTATATACATACGTTAATGGAAAAAAATTAAAGCATGTACACCTTACAAAACAAACACTATCAACACCAAAAGATTTTCTATTTCAATTAGAATGTTCATTGTTGAGTATGATACTACCCGTTTAATTTTAATTTTGAAAACATTAATTATGAAAAACGTTATTACAGATACAGGAGATGAAATAAAATTAAGTGGATTTGATTTAGAAGTATTTACCATACTGAAAAAGAAACTACCTAATTTCAAAGATTATTTATTTGTAGTGTATGGTAACAATGATAATAGGTTACCTTTGACAAGATTTATTCAACATGATAATAAAGTATTAATATGGCATAGTAATGAAAACAAATTGAATAAAATAGATGAATGTAAGAGTAACTACAAACATATATTCGCTAACTATCATTGGGACGAAGATAATTGTACAAGTTTACAATTAGGATACCATACCGAAACAATACACAAAGGAATAATACCAATGAATGAAAGACTATTCAATATAACGTTTACTGGTTGTTTGAATAGAAATAGAGTAAGTATAGCTTCAATACTTACAAACATTAAAACAAAGTGGATAGGATTAGGATTATTGTTTAGAAAAAAATTGACATTAAAAGTAATAAACAATATAGTAAAGTTTAAATATCCAAATGATTATTTTCAATTCAATGATGGATTCAATAATGGATTAAGTCCGGAAGATTATAATTTCATATTAAGAAATACAAAGATAGCACTCTGTCCAAAAGGCTGGGTGAATACTGAAACGTTTAGATTATATGAAGCAATGAAATGGGGATGTGTAGTAATTAGTGAGGAACTACCTGATAGAGAATACTACAAAGGAATACCAATAGTAAAAGTAAATGATTGGAATGAAGGAATAAAGATAGCAAGAGAATTAATGAATGATAAAGAAAAATTGGAAAGTATAAGTAAAGAAACAATACAATACTACAAAACTAATTTATCACCTGAAGCAACCTCAAATCTAATTTTGAAAACCTTAATAAAATAAATTCAGCAAATAATGAATAACAAGATACTACAAATAATAAACAGAAAAGAACTACTACAAGATAATATACAATACTCAATAAAGTATTTAACCATAGGAATGATAATAGGTATCCTAATACATTACATAGGTACATACATAATAAAAAGAAACAATAAAGTAAAATAAGAATAAGAATAAAAGATACAAATAAATGTTAACCGAATCAATCATTATCCTCATCACTATCATTACCTTGCTCCTCATTAATAAACTAATAAAGAAGCAAAAGAATTTATATTGATATACACTACATAACAATAAAGATAGAAAATAGAATATCAAAAAGCTGGAATTGTGGGAGAAAGTGTAAGTAAGTGGGAGAGAGTGTATAAAAATAATAAGTATATAAAAAAAATTATGATAGGGTATAAAAGAATAATAAACGATAATAGGGTAGTTAATATGTTTTGGAAAAGAGCTGAGTCCCACCCATTCACACCGCTTTAATATTTTTTTCGCTATACAAAAAATAATCGGATAAACCAAATAATTCGCTAACCCCACTAATGGAGATTAGCAAAATAATTTTATCCTCTGCAATTCAATGCCAGTAAGGGTTTGCGGGGAATGAGCGGTGTTAGTTGGGATTAGCGGATTTGACGAAACGTAGAGCTGGTCTAGGTTTCAGAGGGTTTTGTTAGAAATTATTTAATACACTCACGTTTAGAAATAAAAGTTATCTAATAGGTCCACGTTTTGATATAGAAATTTTCTAATATGTAACTCATTGAGAATCAATTAGTTGCAATTCACCGATAACGTATTATTATGTTAAGTCACTAAGTCATTGATTGTCAAGGAGTTATGCCCGAAAAAGTGGTGTTTTACTGATATATTATATTATGTTAAATAGAAAAATGAAAAAATCGTAAGTCGTTGATAATCAATTAGTTGCACACATCCAGTCTTTTTATATATGTAAGTCGTTGATAATCAATTCAAAAAAAGTTTATTGAAAATCAATGAGTTACAAGCATTAAAAAAAGAAATATGTATAAGTCGTTGATTATCAATAAACTTTTTTTCTTCAAAATTTGGTCAGTATTGCGGAAAGTCGTATATTTGTATATATTGTTTAAGTAACCACATTTACCCACTACTAAAAAACTACTAAATATGTACAAGACTTCTGAATTTAAGGACTTTTCAAAATCTACTCCTTCGCGTTTGGCTCAAATGATTGAAAATCCTTTCCGTAACTTTTCCGCTACGAAATTATCCAATTCGGTTAAACCTATGACCGTTGTTGAATACAAAGATTTTTTTGGTAAAGTTTATCGTATCCCAGTTAGAAACAAAACTCAAATGCGTGAAGCTCAATTGTTTCTTTCAATCTTCAAAAGTGAAATGGCTACTTTGAAAAGTATCCTTTCCGAATATCCTGTTTCTTATGGACGTATCCCTAAGAAATTTATGAAAGAACTTCGTACTGAATTGAAACCATTAGGTTTTTCAAACGAACTTATCAACAAAGTGGCTGGTTATTAATACCGGCCCTTTTCATTACACAAACATTCATTAACAACATTAACAACATTTATATGAGTATCAAATCACAATTCAGTATTAAGAAAGTAGTTAGAGTTTTAAGTTTAAAATCAGAAAACTATGAACCTGCTAGGTATTACGTTTGGAAAGTATCAGGTCCTAATAAGTTCACCAAATACTTTTGTTCCCGTAAAGATGGGCAAACATTCATCAACAATTTTACATCACGAAAAATATCCAAATAATATGATAACCATTTTTGAAGCGATTATAGTATCCGCAGTTAGTTTAATTAGTTACGTTGTAGCAAAAGCATTTTACACCACTTACATCAAAAAATAATTACAATATGTTAGTAAATTTATCATTACAGGAGTTGAATCTGTTATACCTTTCAACCGCAACCTATTTGAAACAGGCCGAAGTAGAAGCGAAAGAATTTCCTTCACCATTCTTTGAGAATCAATACAAAGAACTGGACCAGTTAGTTACAAAGATACAAGATAATATGTACGCAGAGGCCGATGATATTGATTATGAAATGTTCAGAGATATGGTGGATAGAATGAATGAATATCAATATGAAGATAGAGTATTAGGTAACATTTAAATAAAAAGTTTATGTTGAATAGAAAAAAACGTTCCGATAGAAACCACGTAATATACGAAATAGTAAATAGTGAAAATGGAAAGAGTTACATTGGTATTACAGTTGCCATTGGTAGACGTTTCCACTATTCCGCAAAGCTTCGTTTACAAAAACATTTCAGTAGAGCACGTAAAGAAAACAAACAATGGGCACTCTATATTGATATGAGAGAACACGATGAAAGTGTTTATGACCTTTTTATTGTAGATGTAGTACGAGGTAAGAAACTCGCACATCAAATAGAAACTGAATTGTTAAAAGAATTTAATTACGAACTGAATAGCACACATTAATAAACAACAACAACAAAAACATTTTATATGAGTATTTCAAAGACAGTTATGAACGCAATTGACAAGATGGATATTGCAACCCTTTCACAATTACAGGCCTTAATCAATGAACGTAAAACGGACCTCGCTTATGAAGTTAGGAATACATTGAAGGTTGGTGATGAAGTGAAAGTGAATCACAAAAAATTAGCAGGTTACAAATGTACCATCACCGCAATTCGCCTGAAACGAGTTACCGTCAAAGCAAGTTATGGTATGAGTTACAATGTACCAATGACAATGATAGAACCAGTTAAGTTGAGTAAAGCTGAAATGAAACGTAGGGAGGAACTTATGGAAGCATGTGCAGATACATTCACTAAGTGGGGTTAATTATTAAACAACAACAAAAACATTTTATATGAATAAGAGAGTAACACAAAAGATTATTAGAGAGAACGCCGTTATATATAACGCAGCAGAGTTCATTGATTTTTTAGAAAATTTCAAAGTGAATTACGATATACTTGATGCAGATAACCTGCTTGACTACAATGAAGGTTTCTTAAACGTTGAAGTAAGTTTACTACCAGAAGGTGAGTCCTTATTGTTTATTGACGGAGAATATCAAAAGTAAATTATGACAGGAGTTTTATTATTTTGTATTGTGTGTGTATTATACGCAATCAACGAGAACATCAAAACATTGAACAAACAAAACCAAAACAAGAACAAAAGATTTTAATATGACTAACATTAGAAGCCCTCACGAAGATGCGAAGCAATCAAAGATTGAATTGGAAGAAGCACTTAACCTTATGAAAAAGCACTTTGGTTCTTTCAAAAAAGTTGGACGAAGACAGATGTATTTTGTAACTCCACGTAAAGGAGCACCATGTTATATATTAATCACCAGCGCACCATCAAACCTTAAATTTGATGCAGTAATCAAAGGTATAATGAAAGAGTATGGTTCACATCCATTGTATATACTATTTACCCGTGATGTAAATACATATCCAAAATCAGGAACTACATATTGGCACAAAGTGAAATTGTTATACAAAAAAGCCGGTCGTTCTTTCAAAGGAGCGATTATGGGATTAGATGAACTTAACAAAAATGTAGCACTTCAAGTAATGAATGGTGAAAAAATTCAATTGACTTTTAATAGGTATATGGATGTTACAAATAACAATGTAACAGCAGAACAGGTCCTAACTGAAATAGCCGGACTCACACCAAAGAAACTGAAAACGGTTATGGCCGTATTAAGAGCAATTAAAGCAGTTGCCTAATTTAATTAATAACACAACAACAAAAAATAGTATTATGAAGAAAATGAAATTGAAAGGATTGAAGCGTGGTTATGAAGTAACTATGAAAAACAAATTGTATAACTTTGGTGAAGGTCGCCATAGGTATGAAGTATATGAACTGGCCGGTCCTAAGATGGATAAACCGCGTATCTTTGTTGATACTGAAAGTGTATTGAAGTTCGTTGATGAATTAGAAAACGAAGTGAAGATTGAAAAGACTTTTATATCAGCGGTTAAAAGAGTATCAACCAAATCCGAAAGGAAAGAGTTGTTGGCCGCAAAAGAACTAAGTGAATTAGTTCCAGAATTAGAAACGATAGTAGATGCAAGGTATAGAGATGCAAGTGCAACTAGACCTGAAGATACTGATAAATAATTTGTCCTTTCTAGGACTTTGTTTGGGATTCTTTTTTTATTTTAATTAGTTATTTTATTTTCATCCGGCTATTTCTATGGCTGGATTTTTATAGTCAGGTGGCGGAATTGGTAGACGCACATAAGATGGAGAAGGCATAATAATTGTGAAAAGTTAGTACCCTACAACTTATTATAGAATTGCAGGTTCGAGTCCTGCCCTGACTACTCATCAAAACAAAAACAATATGTTAAAGCAAACAGCAATCAATTTGGTAAGTAACAATCTTAGCAGTTTATTCACAAAGGAAGATGTAATTAATTTAATTAAACTCATTGATGCCGGTCCACACGATGAAGATGAAACTGAAACCGATGAAGTGAATGAAATAACGTTTACCGATGAAACATTGGATGAACTTATTGAACACGTTGCGAATTCAATTGGTGGATTATACGCAAGTGATGTAGTGGATAAGGATTCTGCTCAATTCAGTATAGATGGACGAGATACAATTGTATTGGATGAAGTTGATATTGATACATCATGTATTGAAGATGCAGTAACTGAATCAATTAAAGAATTTTTTGATAATCTAAAAGAAGATGTTCCGACTTCGTATGTTAAAAGAAATTCACAAAAATAAAAAATCAACAATGAACCAATGTATTGAAGTACTAGGGGACCAGTATGAAATAGAGCTGGAACTACTGAATGAGATAAATTTGGTAAAGTGAAAAATTTATTGTATATTAGTGTTAATCAAATAAGAAAATAAGTATATGAAAAGATTTATGTTAAGAATCTTCGGTGGACCAGTTGTTCAGGAAGATATCGTTGAAGCAGAAACACACACCTTAGAAAACGGTGCTATCATTTTTTGGGTAAAGAATCAGGATGATGTATGGGCACAAGTTGCAGTATATCCGGCAAGTTGTACGGCTATATATCGTTTTGAAGATGTTAACCCTATCGTTGAAGCAAAAGCTCAGATAACCGGAATGCCGGTAAACATCACAGCCGATGTTCAAAAGGTTATCCAAGAAATCAAAGGTGAAACCAAACGAAACACAAAGAAGTAATTTAAGATACAAATGAAACAATAGTAACGGTCCCGCTATTGTGGAGTTTGAAGTTTAATTTTAATTTGGGACCAAAAACATTTTTATCATGGCTAAGACAATCAAATCAAAAGTTGAGTATCAAGTAACAGAGTTAGTAAACAACCTTAACGAAGCGGCAACCGCAACGAGTGAACAGAAAAGAGATTTCTTCACCACACGTGCTTTGTATAACGCGAAACGTTTGAGTACTTTTGTTACAAGAGCAAAAATTGGGGCGATGGCAATTGCAATGATGTTTACTATCGCTTCATGTGGAGCGAATGGTTCATCTGAAGCAAGTGACTCAACTGCAGTAGTAATTGACTCAGTAGCAGTTGACACCGTTTCTAATGTATCGGGAGATACTACATCTACTCCAGTAGAAGGTAGTGGTAATGCAGAATCATTACAACCGATTAAGTAATTTAGTGGACACAACGGCCGGTATAGTATTCAACCGGCCGGTCCACACCCTTATGAAACCTGAAGTGAAGCAAGTGTTGGTGGATGGCACATTGTAATTTAATTACAAAAGACGTAGTTCAAATCTACGGCTTCGCTCTATATTGGTAAAGTATCTCGGATTATTGGTTATTCTCTATTTACTTTACAATTAAACTTTACCAATTCAAAGGTAGTGTACGAGAACGCTACCTTTTTTCTTTTTAACTAAAACAATGTGGAATGATTGAGCTTAATACGCAGATAAAATCATTAGGACGAGTGAAGGCGGTAAGGATAGCTAATTTCGCCTTACGATGGTGTAAAAATAAATTAGGAGTGAACAGACGAAAGAGATGGGACCCTATATGGTATGTACGAACAGCTTGGGACGGTGACGATGTTTGTGGTGAATACGATGCAACTGATAATGAAGTTTACATCTTTTGGAATAACAATGAAGATGTACAAGAGTTGATTGAGACTTGTATTCATGAATGGACACATCAAAATCAACCTATATTAACAAAGTACCATAAGTATCCTGGTTCATACAGCCGTAACCCTTATGAACGACAAGCAAGATACGCAGAAAAGAAGTATCTTAATGAATGTTGGAATGATATTAAAAACAAAATAAACAAAACAATATGATATTAAAATTAACAGATGTACAAAAGAGTACACCGGTCCTAATAGGTACTGAACAAATTATTCAAATGTATCCAATGGTATTGAAGTCACATACAGGTGAACAATGGAATTGTACAAAGATAGAAAGCGTTGGTGCAATGGTTGCAACTAATTGGGTTGGAGAAACGGTTGAACAAATCTGGCAAATGATAAATAAAACAAAGTAATATGAACGTAGAGTTACAAAACAAAGTTGATGTATGTATCAAAGAGTATGGTCAACAAGTAGTTGATGAAGTAATGGAAATGATTGAACTTAGTGATGCAGATGGTCTATGGTCTATGTATAACGACTTGGGACTTTACAATCATGCAGAAGTTGTTGAACTTATATTTTTTAATTTTTAAAACAAAACAAATGAAAGAAGCAATTGAAATACTACAAAACAGCGAAGTGGTCCTTATGAAAAGAATTAAGGCTATGAAAGATGGAAAACCTAAATACTCAGCGAGTGAAAGGTTAAATGAAATTCGTTACGCAATACAGGTCCTAAAATCTCATGAAGAATTAGATGAGATGTTGGAAGCGAATGAAGATGAAATATTAACGCAACAATTTATTAATAACCCGCCATTGGCGAAAGCTTAAACTATGAAAATAAATTTTTTCTTACAACTATTCATACTATGTTATTCATTAGGTATGGGATCTCTATTCGTACTAATAATAGCGGAAGGATTATGTAACAAATATCCTAATTCAAAATTAGCAAAGTATTGGCGAAAGAATTGGATATCGGACAACGATTTGGAAAAGTAAACAAAATAAAATTTACCTAAGAATGTATAGTACAACAATAACAGACGAAAGATTAATAGAGATAGATAGAGAAAGGACTAACACTATGAAAGAAAAAAGCTTTCAACAATGGTGTAAAGAACTAAGAATATCTGCACTATATGTAGACGAAACACTACAAAGAGAAAACAGAGATAGAGTAATGAATATGTTCCATAGTGATGAATGGATAAATTATTTTATACTAACAAATTAAACTAACTATATGTGAAGTGTATAGCGAACATAAAGAAGTAAAAGTGGCCTCAACTAAATGAGTGAACCCGTTATGATTAAAAAATCATAGCGGGATTTTTGTGTCTATACACTACTGACACTATACGACACTGAATTTCATGTAACTAAGAAAAAAGCGAATGTGTAAAACCGGGTCGGATACGTTTAAATACCGGCCCCAAATTTTTTCTATATAGAACCTTTTTTGATATATGTGTTGACACATTATATAGGGATTTAAGAGGATTTATTTTTGTAAAGGATATTTATATGAAAGATTTTAGAAATGGCAAAGGCAACATCAAAATTAACGAAAGAACAAATCCGTAAACTAGAAGAAAGAGAAAAATTAATGAATAAAGCAGTAGAGAAGGTACTGAAACAATATCATGACTCTATAATAGGACTTAGTGATGATGAAAAAAAAGTGTAAATAAGGATATATACGATATATTTAAGATTAAAGATATGATTTAGTAATCACAAACAAATAAGATGATAAAGTTAAAACAACTAATAGAACAAGAAGAACCAAAAGAAAATAGAAAAGAGTTTCTTGATTTTTGTAAAAAGAGATTAGAAGGAGCAACAAAGATTTCTAATACGGCAAAAGAAAAAGGTGGTGTGGCAATGTTAACACATTACCACTTTGTAGTTAAACTACCTTATTATGAAAATGGTTCAAAGGGTATGTTTGATTGTGAAATGGCAAAAACCGAATTGAGAAATTATTCTCATACTTTTTGTAATTTAGATGAGAAGGTTGAAATTGACCAAATTGAATTTCAGAAATTAGTTGGACTAATAGAAGTATTGGGAGAATTAATAATTAAACATAGAGAAACAAAATGATTAAGTTAAAAGATATATTAGACGAAAACTATTCACATATCAGATACTTAGTAGCGGATTTAAACGATTTGTATTATACTGTTAATGATGATAAGTTGAAGAAGATTATAATGGACTTAATTCCTAACGGAAACCAATATAAATACACTCCGGAAAAAGCAGAGTTTTATATTAAGAAGTTTGATGAATTGGAAAAGATGAGTAAAAAAGTGATAAAATCAAATGATTCAATTAGTAGAAGGGTAGAAAAAATAGTTAAGGGAGGTATGGAGTTTTGGAATCAAAAAGATAAGTAAAATGATTAAGTTAAAATCATTATTGAAAGAAGAAAAGGAATACATCATTTGGGGAATACCACCAAAGAAAAGCGAAGAAGAAATTCTATTCACCAAAGCAAAAAGCATGGGCGAAGCAAGAAAGGTTATTGATATATTGAAAACAAAATACGAAGTGAAAGGATTAAGAATCCAAATACTAGATATATCACAAGATACTGATTTCAGTAAAGAATTTGGAAAAACAATAAAATAGTAATAGAATGGCAAACGCGGCACCAAAGAAAAGACCAATGAAGAGTAGAAAGAACGGATTGAAACACGCAAAAAGAATTGCGGAAAACCAACGGGTAATAAAAAATATAGAATCCGCTCTTCTATCCCCTAAAGTGAAAGGATAGGATGTTAAGAGAAGAAATCTATATATCAACCGCTCGTATCTTTGGTTGCTCTGTTGGAGTGGCACAATACATTACCCCCGCCTCAAACCAAAGAGTGGCAAGGGGTGTAAAGAGGGATGATATCGGTGTGAATAGAATAATAGCGGAAGTGATTTTGGATGGTGGTTACCAAGATTTCAGAAGAAAGGTTTTGAAGGAAGAAAAGTTGAGAGATAAGAGAGAAAAAGAAAGTACATTTTATAAAAAGATTTGGAATGGCAGTACCCCCACTAACTAATAACGAACAATATAGTAAGGTGACGGGTGGTTATCAGATATCATCCTCACCACTCGTTAAACCACTCTTTATAGGGGAAGTACCACCTATTAAACCCTTACCCTTATTAGAAGCGGATGGATTTATAGTGAGTATAGATGGAGTGATGATTTGTTCCCCCCAAACCCTAACGGATATAACCGAGGCAGATTCGGTGGGTAACTTTCATTACTCACCACTCAAAGTAGGACCTGTAGAGGGAAAGATGATGGGAGGAAGTATTCCTATCCTAACGATTGATACCACTAAACTGGCTATAATCGGAGAGGAAAGGGATTTAAAGGGAAGGAACGCGGGAGTAGATTCCGTTGATTATCTATATGAGGGTGAATTGGTGAATGGGTTACCTAAATCCTTATTGGAACAAATAAATTATTTCTTGAATGCGAATAAGAACACCCCGCCCGCCGATGTCTTTACCCTTTGGAATTGGAAGTTTGCCGGAGATTATGGAGTGGATGTTCTTGTAACTGCTACAAAACAAGCGGATAACTTTTTGAATAGGGCAAAGCTGGAGGAGTTCCTGTTGGGTATTTCGGCCCGCTTAAAGGCATTGAGGGAAGATTTCAACTCTATCAAATATGTCTTCTTTAATGCCACGACACCACCTAATAATGGGACTACAACGATATCTAAGATAGCGAGTTCTGAGGATGAATCGGGTCATACGGTTCTATTCAAATCTTATGATACCGTCGCCATACAACCGAATACGGGTTCTGCTATTCCTACCACAACTACAACTCCTGCACAACCACCGATAGTGTAATACTATTTGTAAACGTAGATTCAAAAAATTTCTTTAAAAAAGCCGACTTTCCCCCAACCCCCGCCCCCTTTTCGTTTTAGTTCATATTTATTGATATGTTTGCATCTGGTAATAATTTTATAATGATATTGGGTATTTTTACTGCACTCCTTTTTATATTGGGGTGTACATACTTTGTATATAAGATGTTTGCCAAAGATACAAAGGAAATTCTTGTTAGATTTATCCTATTGGTATTTACTTCCCTAGTTGCCCTTTATATTGTGGATAAAACGATTGCATGGAAAGTTAGTTTAATTTCTCCTGAACAAAATGAACAACTATTTGATTTAATCAGAACCCTTGTCCTAATGATATTCTCTTATTATTTCGGAACAAAAGAGACCAACAAAGAAAAAGAATAATTTGGTAAAAACGGATATTTTTTGTATATTTGGTTATGAATGTAAAAGTTTTAGCTAAGCTTGAAAAATCATATGTAAAGTTAGATTGGAGTGAGGTTATACATGATTTAAAACTTACTCCAAAGGACATGGAAAGTATTGTTGATATAATCAATACATTCAAAAAGAATAAATCAGCAAAAGAAATTATTATTTGCAAGTATAAAAATACTCCATTTTATGTAACAATTAGAAAAGAGGAATTTGGTGATTTATTGGAACATATCAAAGGAAAGTTTATAGTATTAGAACTTTACGAACAATGTAAAATAATTGAAGAAATAAAACAAAAGTTATGAACGTAAGAGAGATAATTACATCTTGGTTTAATAAGTTCAATGGAACGGAAGAGCAAAAATCTCTTGCATTGAATAGATTGGAAATTTGTAATGGTTGCGAACATCTAAAAACAAATGCAGTAGGTACAATCGTATGTGGAAACTGTGGATGCCCAATCAATGCAAAAATATTTTCACCGATATATAATTCCTGTCCACTTAAAAAATGGGAAGAATCTGATAAAAATTATAAATCAATTCTAAAAGATAAAATCTAATGGTTATAGTTCCACAAACCCCAATTACAGAGGCTAGTTTTAGTAAATGGAAATCACATAGGATAGATGTTAATGATGAAACAGGTCAGTATCATTACTATATGATTCCACTCATTGATGTTGCCGAAGATGAACTAGAAGATGTTGAATTAATAGCCGGATTATTTAGTTCGGAATCTGATGAGTTTCAAGATGATAAAGGAAATCCTGTATATACCATGCGATTGTTTGAAGAGGATTTACCAGAAATAACTACGGAAGAAGAAGTAGAAATACTTTACAAAATAATTACAAAGAAAGATTTATTACTTAAACTCTAAACCATGAAACAAAAAACAGAACAACAATTAAAACAAAATTACGAAAAGTTTATTGAAATAATTAAAAAGTATTTTACAGGCCAAAGGCTTGAAAAATTACTACATATGTATTCCGAAAATGAATTAGGAATCAACCTAACACTTGCGCCCGCATCCGGAGCTCTACAATATCACAATGCATATGTTGGTGGATATATTGACCACATCTTTAATGTAACAAGAAATGCATTAAGAATGAAAGAACTTTTTGTAAACTCAGGTGGTGAAATTGATTTTACCGATGAAGAATTAGTGTTTTCATGTTTACATCACGATTTAGGTAAGTTGGGTATTTCGGGTGAATTACATTACCTGCCTAATGATAATGATTGGGAAATAAAAAGAGGCCATGTGTTTAAAAGAAATGATAAGATTTCTTATATGACATTAACTGATAGAACATTTTATACACTTAATCATTATGGTATTCAATATAGTGAGAAAGAATATTTTGCTATCAAACTTACCGATGGCATGTATGATGATGATAATCAAAAATATTTAAAATCACACGATACTAAAAAACAATTAAAATATAAGTTACAATTTATAATGCATTGGGCAGACCACATGTCTACTATCATTGAGAGACAAGATTACACAAATTAACTGACATATTTTCCGATTTGTAATAAAGTAAGGGTAAATTTTTCATAAATTTGTTACAAAATAAGGGTTGGTATAATAATTGAACTATATAGGGAAATTATTTAACTTAAAAAAACTTAAAATTATGTATTACACTAAATTATTGGATGAAATGTTTGGAGAACCCACTACAACTTGGGAAAATCATTCAACTACTTTTGTTCCTTCAAAATTCGCAGTTGATATTAATGATGAAACTGCAACTATCGCTTTATCCGTATTAGGACATGAACCTAAAAACATAGACATTAGTTGCTATGAAGATAAAATTGAGGTCAAAGCAAAAAAAGAAGAAGGTAATGAAACTTTTAATAGAATTGTTGCCGATATTGATGAAACAATCCGAGTAAGTAAAATCTTTGATGGTACAAAAGCAAAAGCAGACATTAAAAATGGTATTCTCTTAATTACATTAGAAAAAAGAGAAGAAGCAAAACCCAAAAAATTAACCTTAAAAGTTGGTTAATTCAGTTATTTTTAGTAAATTAGGGGAGTGATTAAAGTTACTCCCCTTTTTTATTTGTAAAAACAATATATTTATTACTACCATGATGTATAACGAAAAAATTTTAACATTATTAGATGCCCTCAAAGGGAAGTTACGCATTTTAGATAATGCCGCTAACGGAGCACAAAACCTAACTCATGCAGATATTATTACTACAATTGAAGATTCTAAGAAAATTGTAGAAAGAGTTGAGGATTTGGTTAGCGTAAATCATTAATAATATGAATTGGCTTAAATTTCTTGTCGGATTTTCCGCACTTATAATCGCAGGTTGTGCTGCTTTTTTTTCTGTGACTGGATTAGGAGTTCTATTTAGTGGTTCTTCTATGGCTGTAATGGTGATGGCGAGTTCTTTGGAACTGGCAAAGTTAGTTGCAGCAACATATTTGAAGCAAAAATGGGATGAAATAAAAGGATTTAACAAATGGTATTTAACATCCGCGGTTGTAGTGTTGATGTTAATCACATCTGCCGGTATTTTTGGATACTTGTCAAACGCATTCCAACAACAAAATCTAAAATTAAATCAGATTGATAGAGAAATTGCTGTTTTTGATACAAAAATTACTCAAAATAATACCGAAATTACTCGTCTTACTACACAATTAACGAATTTACAAAACATTCGTAACTCACAAGAACAAAATATATCAAAAATTGTTGATAAAAACGGTTCTACCAGTAGATTGACTAAGATGGTTGCTAATGCTGATAAGGAAATTTCTCAAATTTCTCAAAAAATCAACGATCTAAACGAAAATAACAATTTAAATTATTCAAAAATCAATGAAATTAAAAATGCAAACATTGATGTTGAAAAAGAAGTGGGTGGATTTAGATTTGTTGCAGAAGCATTTGGGTTTGAATTGAATACTGTCGTAAAATTCTTCATTCTTTTGATTGTCATAGTGTTTGACCCACTTGCAGTTGCTCTAATTATTGCATTTAATGGATTAATTGAAAGAAAAAAAGAAGAGGAAGAAGGAATTGATGTAATTATTGATGATGGTGGAATATCGGAGTTTATAAAACCTAAAAAATCTTCATTTTTTTCAAGATTTATCAAAAAATCTCCAAAAATGTATGAAGTTTATGGTGAAGAACCAAAGGAAGAAGAAATAATTGAAGAAATTGTGGAAATCCCACAACCAGATATAGTAAACGAAGAAGTTAAGGAAGAAAAAAACGAAGAAATAGTTGAAAATATAGAAATTACAAATGATTCTTCTTCTAATCCAAATAGAATACCCATAGATTTGGATGGCGATGGTATTGTTGATGGATATGATACCGATAATGATGGTATGATAGATGAATTTACTCCAAAATCCGCAGCAAGAGCTAGAGAAATACGAAATAAAGTTCCTTATTACGCAAATCCTGATTTTGATTGGAAAGATAAATCTAAATGGATTAATGACCAAAATGCAGTTAATTATTGGTTAAAGTATAAAAGATCAAATGAAGATAAAAACAACGATTTAGTTAAAACCTACTAATAAATTTGGTTTAATTAAATTTTTTACATATATTTGATGTATGAATATAGGTTACGCATGTATTAATTTATCGCTTGGTAAAAATGTTACCACAAATCGTACAATGATTAAAAAAACATTCCAACAAAAAGGAATGAATTACGTTTCGGAAGTTGTATTACAAAATGTTTCCGATTTAGAAAGAATCATTGATTGGAATTATAGAAATGGAATTAACTTTTTCAGAATGTCCTCGGATATGTTTCCGTGGGCAACCGAGTATCAATTTTCAGAGTTAAAAGATTGGAAACAAATTAAAAAAATCTTAGAAAGATGTGGAGATAAAGCAACTTTCTATAATCAACGTTTAACAACCCATCCGGGTCCATTTAATGTATTGACTTCACCAAAAGAATCAGTAGTTCTTAATACTATTGCAGATTTGGAAGTGCATGGACGTATTATGGATGTTATGGGTCTATCAAAGACTCCGTACAATAAGATTAATATCCATTGCAATGGGGTTTACGGAGATAAAATGAGTGCGATGGATAGATTCTGTACCAATTTCCAAAGGTTGTCAGAATCGGTTAAAACAAGGCTTACAATTGAAAATGATGATAAGGCATCAATGTATAGTGTAAAAGATTTAATGTATATACACAATAAAATTGGTATTCCTATCGTTTTTGATTATCACCATCACAAATTTTGTACAGGTGGATTGACAGAAGAGGAAGCATTGAAGTTAGCAGCATCAACTTGGCCCAAAAGAATTAAACCAATTGTACATTATTCCGAATCAAAATCATTGCATGAAAATAATTCAAAACTTAAACCACAGGCTCACTCCGATTATATTAAATCACTCCCCAATACATACGAATTGGATGTGGATATTATGGTTGAAGCAAAAGCAAAAGATAAATCAATAATCCCATTCCTAAGTGAAATTACTTGCGAATATAGTGGATTACGTTCAGTAAAATCTTATCAAATATAAAAAATATGAAATTAATTGTTGACAAAAAACAAAACGGACTTGATAGTAACGAATTTTATGAGTATCTTAAAACTCCGGTTCCAAAAACAGAAATTACACAAGAAGAAGCAGATGAGTTGAGAAAAACGTTAGAAGAAGGTATGAAAGAATATCCAGGATTGGGTATTTCGGCAACTCAATTAGGAATTAAGAAAAGAGCATGTCTTGTAAAATTTAGAGATCAAGAATTATTCCTATTAAACCCAATAGTAAAAGAAAAATCTAAAGAAGGATTTATATTCTATGAAGGATGTTTATCAATTCCTAGAACTCTAAGAACATTTGTAAAAACAATAAGACCTTGTAAGGTTGTTATTGATACTGATAACTTAGGTGAACTTACTTTTGAAATAAATACGGAGGGTGATAAAGAAGAAGTATCAACTGAAACAATGATGACAGTTATTGTTCAGCATGAGATTGACCACTTAGATGGGATTACCATTTTAGATAGAGTACATTCTACTACTATTAAGAACGAAACCAAATTTGGTAGAAATGAAAAAGTAGTTATGAAATCACCCGATGGAGATTTTGTAGAAGTGAAATACAAAAAAGCAAACGATTATTATTTAAAAGGATATGAATTAATTTAGATATGGAGATAGCATTTTATATATTACTGGCTTTAACTATTACAATGGTTTGGATAATCTTCAACCTATTAAGAAAGCTTGAAAAATACGAAGATTTTATAGAAGAATACGAAAAATTTATTATTGATGAACGAACTAAAAATGAATCATTACTGGAGGCATTAAGGCAAATAGATAATCGCCAGATGTTTGAGAAGGACGATGATGTAGGTTCTATATTTTACCAAATAAAAGAAACTATTGAACGTTTCAAACAACTTTAATTAATATGCCAAGAAAAAAGAGTAATAGACAATATTTTACAAAAGAAACCGAAGATGCAATTATCCTCTATAATAAAACAGAGGATAAACTTACTAGAGATAGAATTTATAAAGAACATATACAAAAATCATTTGAGAAACTTGCAGAGATTGTTTACAATAAGTGGAAGTTTACTTATTTTGATGATGACCCACAAGATGTAATGGCAGAGGTTGTTGCATTTATGATTGAAAAGATACATATGTATCAAGAAGGTAAAGGTAAAGCATTCTCTTACTTTACTATTGTTGCAAGAAACTATTTAATACTCAATAACAATTCAAATTACAAAAGATATAAGGATACGGATGTAATGTCCAATATGCCAGAAAATTGGGATACCGAAAACAATTTCAGAGAGCAATCCTTTAACGATGAATATAGAACATTTAATAAAAGAATGTTAGTATATTGGGATATTCATTTAGAAAATCATTTTCCAAAACGTAGAGATATGCAAATAGCAGATGCGGTATTGGAATTATTTAGGAGAGCAGAATTTATAGAAAACTTTAATAAGAAATCTCTTTACTTACTTATTAGAGAAATGACCGGACATCCAACTCATTATATTACCAAAGTTCTAAACAAAATGAAAGGAAAACAAATGGAACTTTACAACGAGTTTATGGATACGGGTGATATTGCAATATAATATTTTTGATACTCAATAATTATTAGTATATAAATTATTATTTATGGGTTCAGAATTTCAGCTTTTTGATGGTAAAAACTTATCATCCCTTTTCAAAGATATTTACGAAAATCAAATAAACAAAAAGAAAAATATTTCGGATTTGATAGAATCTCTGCGTAAACTAATTAAGAACGTAGGTGAAGCAACCGTCATTGCTCCTATCATAAAGGATTTAATTGAGGTATCGGTTAAGAACGATGACCACTTGCTTAAACTCGCTACGATTGCACAAAGATTAGCAGCTGCCGAAGCGAAAGGTATTGGTGAAGATGGTTGGTTGAGTGAGTTTGAAAAAACACAACTTTTACAAGAAATGGAAGAAACCATTAACGAAGTTGAGGAAAAGAATAAAGAAAAACTCACCGATATTCAAATTGAAATTGAAGAAATAAAAACTAAACTATAATGTCAGATAAAATAAAAGCATTTTATGCAACAGTAGATTTAGTATTTGCCTCTAAGGATGATATGCTAAAAAGAGAAGCAGCAGGTGATACTACTGCTGTTTATAATGATAATAAGGATTTTGATGGAAAGGATGGTAGATTTTATGGAGCCATAACCTACAAGTATCAATCAAAAATAAAAAACGAAGAATACGCATTTCCATTTGATAAAAATAATTTAACATTTCCAATAAAAGGAGAAACTGTCGTTATTCTTAAAATAGAAGATAACACATATTGGTTACCATATTCAACTAGCCCATATCCAAATTATAGAAGGAACACTACTGTATTTGCTCAATCAAACGTTTTGGATAAAGGTAAGGGACAATTGCAGCAAGAAAAGAGTCCAACACAAGGTGAGTACAAGGTAAAGGAAAAAATTAAGTTTCTAAAACCAAAACAAGGTGATACTATAATAACCGGAAGAAACGGAAATACTATAAGATTTTCGGATACATTTTTATCGGAAGATGAAAAGGCAACCTCTCCATCAATTTTTATAAGAAATCTACAAGATAAAGAATTGGATGATAAACCAATTGCAACATTGGTAGAGGAGAATTTCAATAAAGATGGTTCATCTGTTTATATTACATCTAACAAAGTTAAAATACCTTACAATATAACAGAAGATGATTCTAATTTAAAAAAGGCCTTTAATGAAAAGAAAGCATATGGTCTAGATGAAAAGGGCAAAGAAAAAATAAAATACCCAACATCTGATGATTTAAAAGGGAATCAAATATATGTAAATACTGATAGAATACTCTTATCTGCAAGGGTTAATGAGTTTTTAATATTCGGGCAAAAACAAGTAGCCGTATTTAGTGGTGGTAGATTTTCGGTTGATGCAATGAACGATGTTTATATATTTGCAAACAAAAGTAACATTATATTTCACGCAGGTGGTAGTGGTAAGCAAATATTTCTAAAATCAGATGGTGGTGAAGTTTACGTTGGTAAAAATGATAAGCCTGGTAAAGATGGTGATCCTGTTCAACCAATGGTATTAGGTGGTGAGTTGGTAAAAATATTAGAAGATTTGATTGATGAAATTAATAAACAATGGTATTCAACTCCATGTGGCCCTACACCACCAAACGCAGGCCCAAATAATATAGCGATGTTTAATAACATCAAAGGTAGACTAAAAGTTATTTTATCTGAATCTAACTTTTTGAGTAAAACTAAATAAAAAATGCCTTGGAACTCTTTTGAATCTACAATGGAACAGTTGATGTCAAATCACATATACGGAAAAGATATGGATGGTTGGGCCAAACAATTCACAAATAACTATAATATGGCCATTATGACTGGTGGTGATTTATTGAATGGTATAAAAGTCCTAAAAGGAAATACATCCGGTATGGAGAATATTTTAAAACTAAAATTAAAATCAGTACAATCATCCACATCTACTACTCTATTGGATGTAATAGGTCCTGCGATAGTTATGTATTGGACAGGTGCAACAATGCAATTATTTCCAGCACCCAAAATACCCGCACCGGGTGCTATTAAAAATGTTACAACAATTCAAGGAGTAGTTAGTAATCCTGGTAGCTGGGGGCCTATACCTGTACAACCAAATACAAATAGTAAGATATTTATAAGTGCATTTAAATCAGCAGCTATGGCTCACTTAATGACCGTATCTGGTCAATTTATAGTAACGGCAATTTATCCACCAAATGTAACTGCACCTGGAGTAGTTATGTGGTCAGGATATAAAGTATAAATAGTAAATTTCATATTTAGATATTTATTAAAAAGAATTTTTATGAAATCGGATGTGATAGTATCTCTTATTAAAGAGATTGTCAAAAATGAAGTTAAACAACAGGTTAAAGAGGAAATAGTAAAACTCATTAAATCTGGCGCAGTTACATTAAACAAAGAACGTAAACAACCATCATTAATGGAAATGACGGAAGTAAATAGTACTGCTCAAACTAAAAAACAAACAATAGTTCCAACACAAAAAAAGCAAGTAAAGGAATTTACAAAAGACCCATTGTTAAATGAAATACTTTCGCAAACTACACCATTTACAGCAGCACATAGAGCAGAAGGTGGTAGTGCTTCTACTGGTGGAAGTATATTAGATTCTATACAACCAAGTGTAAGCCTGGAAGATGAGTGGGAAACTATGGATTATAGAACGACACAGATACCAACAGAGCAGATACATGAAACAGGTGATGCAGGAATTGATGCAATAACAAAAGCATTGACGAGAGATTATAGGGAATTAGTTAAAAGATTTTAATAAATGGCAACAGAATTAGGGAGGTTTAATACTCAGGATTTATCTATAAACAGAGATAAAGTTTTGGGAATAGGAATAAATAAAACTTCCGATTCTAATGGTATTTTTGCTGTCAATTATACTACATTATCACAAGCAAAAGATAATATAGTAAATCTTATAATGACTAGAAAAGGTGAAAGAACAATGCAACCTGAGTTTGGTTGCGATATTTGGCGATTGATATTTGAACAAATAACACCAGAGAGTATAGAATTTGAAATTGAGAGAACAATTGTAGATGCAGTTAGTATATGGTTGCCCTATATTAGTATTGATCAAATTTTATTTGATTATGATACGAATGATATAGATAATCATAAGATATTTTTACAAATTGCATTTTCATTAACAATAAATCCAAATTTTGGAGATTCGGTCACTATATTATTGGAACAATAAATAAAACAAATAAATGGCAGTTAGACCTATAAATAAAGTTTGGGGAAATGATAATAAGAATTTCAGTTATTTGAATAAAGATTTTTCGTCTTTAAAACAAATGCTAATTGATTTTACCAAAACATATTTTCCATCAACTTATTCGGATTTTAATGAGGCATCTCCTGGTATGGTCTTTATAGAACAAGCAGCCGCACTAGGTGATATATTATCATTTTATCAAGACAGCCAACTTAAAGAATCTATGTTGTATTACGCAACGGAGAGGAAAAACGTAATGGCAATTGCTCAAACAATGGGATATAAACCAAAGGTATCTGCACCGGCGATAACTACATTCAAAGTTTACCAATTAGTACCTGCCATTGGAACGGGTGTAAACAATAGACCCGATTCTAGGTTTTACCTTAGAATTAGAGATGGGTTGGAAGTACAATCAACTAGCAATTCTGAAATAACTTTCCGAACAATAGATGAGGTTGATTTTTCAAACCAAACTGATAGGGAAATAGATGTATATGAAAGAGATTCTATAACAGGCGAACCTTCTAGGTATCTTATAAGTAAACTTGTTAAAGGGTTATCTGGAACAGAAATAACAACTACTGTTTCATTTGGAACAACAACAGATTATCCAACTACTACCTTGAATGATACTAATATAATTTCCATAGTTTCAATAACTGATGAAGATAATAATAAGTGGTATGAAGTTCCTTATTTGGCACAAGAAACGGTATTTGCGGAAGTTCCAAACACAGCAGTAAATAGTTCGTTCAATCAATTTGTAGACTCAGTTCCTTATATATTAGAAGTAAGAAAAGTACCAAGAAGATTTTCAGTTAGAGTTAATCCTGATAATACACATACCATACAATTTGGTCCTGGTGATACAAATTTAAATGATGAAGTTATATTACCCAATTCAAAAAATATAGGATTAGGGTTATCAAATAGTGTTACAAGATTAAATAGTGGAATAGATCCTTCAAACTTTTTAAAAACAAACACATTTGGTATAGCACCTGTTTCAAGGACTCTTACTATAAAATATTTAGTTGGAGGTGGAATTGAATCAAACGTAAACACAGGAGACTTAACAAATATTACAAATATCCAATATAACGAAGATTTGCTTTCTTTAAGTGATGATATTTTACCCATATATCAAGATGCGAAAACAACGGTTGCAATAGAAAATATAGAAGCAGCAAGTGGTGGTAGGGGTGCAGAAAGTGTTGAGGAAATAAGACAAAATGCACTAGGAATATTTGGTTCTCAAAATAGAGCTGTAACAAGACAAGACTATATGGTTAGAGCATTGAGTATGCCTGAGAAATATGGTAGTATTGCAAAAGTATGGGTATCGCCTGATGGTGAATCTGATATAAACTCACCTACATCTATACTTGGTAATCCAAAAAAATTAGCAGAATTCACTAACTTAGTTCAGTCTTTAAAAAATAAATCAACAACAGAAATACAAACCGAATTAAGAAAATATTTAGGTATAAACATAACAAATGTAAATGAAATAAACAATCCATTTGCTGTAAATATGTATGTACTGGGATTTGATTCAAATAAAAAGTTAACTAATCTAAATTTAGCAGTTAAAGAAAATTTAAAAACTTATTTAGGCGAGTATAGGGTATTAACGGATACAGTAAATATAATAGATGGATTTATAGTAAACATAGGAGTTGATTTTGAAGTCATCTGTTATGCAAATTATAATAAAAGAGAAGTATTAACAGCATGTGTAACGGAGTTGCAGGAATATTTTAACATTGATAGATGGACATTTAATAAAACCATTAATATTTCAGAAATAGAATTAGTTTTAGCAAATATAGAAGGTGTAATGAGTGTTCCTATGGTAAAGGTTTATAATCTGTGTGGTGATCAATATTCACCAAATCGTTATAATATAGATGAAGCAACTAAGGCTAAGATAGTATATCCATCATTAGATCCTTGTGTTTTTGAAGTTAAATTTCCTAACAAAGATATTAAAGGGAGGGCGTTGTAATGCATAAATTTTTTACATCATTATATGATTCTAGCATATATCTTCAACAACCTGACCAGAATACTGGTAGAGATGAGATGTTAGAAGTTGGTAAAGTTTACTATGGTTCTATAAAAGATGTTTATAGAACTTTGATAAAATTTGATATGAACGATGTTTCGGAATCTATTGCCGAAAATGGTATTAGTGGGGAATGGAAAGCATATCTAAATTTAAAAGCAACTAAGAGTGAGGAGATTCCATTAGAATATACAATATATGCAAATGCGGTTTCTCAAAGTTGGACAATGGGAACTGGAACAAAATTTGATAACATAACCTCCGATGGAATAAGTTGGAATTATAGAAATGGTGTAGATAAATGGCAAGTGGTTGCCACCGGTGCAGGTGCTAGTTTTAGTCCAGGTAGTACCGGTTCATACGATGCATCAGGTGGTACTTGGTACATAGCATCGGAAGCATCTCAATCTTATAACTATGAACCGGATGATGTTAGAATGGATGTTAGTGGTATAGTTAGATTATGGTTGAGTGGTTCTCTGCCCAATCACGGATTTATTGTACATCATAGTTTAGAAAATGAAGCCAACACAACCGATTATGGTGCATTAAAATTCTTTTCAAAAGAAACCAACACAATATACGAACCGAAGTTAGAAATAACGTGGGATGATTCTGTATTTAATACAGGTAGTTTATTATCCGTTACTGGTTCTATTTCTGATGATGATTACAAAGTTGTATTTACAAATCTTAAAACAAAATATCCAAAGGATACTGTTGTAAAAATTAGATTAAAAGGAAGAGATGCATATCCATTAAAATCATTTGGAACTACATTTGAATATGATCAATCAAAATACCTACCGACATCTTCCTACTATCAAATTGAAGATTACATAACAGGAGATGTAGTATTTCCTTTTGGAGATTTCACTAAAATAAGTTGCGATTCAAGTGGTAACTATTTTAAAATGGATTTATCAACATTACCAGAAGGGAGAACTTACAGACTTAAATTGAAAATCGTTGAGAGTGGTATTTCAACGATTATTGATGAAAAATATATTTTTGAAATAGTATAAATAAAATAATGATAGTTAGAACACCATTAGAAGAACAATTACGAAAAGCGCAGTTGGAGAAGATTCTGATTAGTTCAGGATCCGACTATGATTATAGTAGATTGAATTCAAATACAATCGTTCCTAATAAAGAAAACGTTGCATCATCTTTGGTATTTAAGTCTCTATCAAAAACAAAAATAAACCAAGAAGAACTTCTAAAATCTGTTAATGTAGAAATTACAGAATTAAAACCAACACTACCAACTCCTCCATCGGAAGATTTAGTTCCTAGAAGTTTTTATACTGAACAATTAGCACTTACCAATACATTACAGAACGAGATAGGTAATTTATCTAATACCATTTCTAATTTGGAATCACAAATAGGTGCACTTACAGCAGATGGCTCCACAAAAGATAATGATATTCTTGTAATCGGACAAACGAATACCGTATTGGCAAATCAGATAGATACGTTAACAAAAACGATTGAAGATTTATCTGGTCAAATTCAAAACGCAATTCAAAAATCAGTTGAGGAAAGTATTTTGAGGGCTTCTTTACAATCTCAAAATATGGGATATAAATCCCAAATAGAAGCATTGGTAAAACAAATTGATTCTTTAAACTCAATCATAGAAGGTTTACAATCTCAGTTAGGTTCAATACAACAACAACAGGCAATTACACAAGCATCACAAAACATTGCATTTGCTGCAGGTGGTGATATAATTAATGAAGTTGTAATTGCAAAAGCAGAACCAACTTCCACACCACCGGAATCTTCAATAGTAGGCAGGATAAACAACTTAACAGGTGAGTTTAGATGGGAGTGGGGACAGACATTATTTGTTACAAATAACGATTTAAATCCGGTAACGGTCACTATAACTGTGTTTAATCCATTCGGACAGAATTGGTTAAGTTCACCAAAAAATGTTTTAGAATTAACACCCGGAGTTTCCGAAGAATTATTACTTATATTTACACCCGGTGCATGTACTTACACAGCAGGTGATTTTAGTAAAACATTTTTAAGTAATGTAAGAATTTCGGTAAAGAGAAGAGATGGAACGGAGAAGGCTAAAAATATTGAAACAAAAATTAATATAATGCATCCAGATGCATATTAAAATATAAAGTATGAGTATTCAAAGATACGTCAATTTTGAAAACATAAATACAAACATTGAAAACGAAGGTAAACGTATTCAAGAAAAAGATTTATTTATATTTTCACAAAATCAAAAAGAAGAAGTTGATTTTGGAAATTGTAAGTATGATGTATTGGAAGTTGCAGTTTATGATGTAAACAATAATCTATTACCACAAAAATCAGGTAAGAATGTATCATATCTTAAAATGCCTGATATTAAAAACTATGTTTACAACGTAACAAAAAATACTGGACAAAAAGAACTTGCCATTGATATTGAAAAATTAATGAACGATATTGGATTCTTTACAGGCATATACAAAGTTAATATGCATTTTGTAAAAAACAAAATAGGTTCTGATAATGATTTGACAAGAGTTTGGATACAAGAAGTTTCACCATCAAGAGAGGAGATTCGTATTTTACCCCTAATTGGTGAAAACGAAACCATTAATGCTCAAACCAAAAAAGAGTTTGATGGAATATTGGATTTGAGTAGAGAATTTAAAACGTATAAAAATAGTATTCTCAAATTTTTATCTAGCAAGGAGCAGGAATTTTTAATGACAGTAACATCTTTTATACAAAGTACTTATGGTAACAACTATATAGCAACTTTACAAAAAGATTTTGGTCTTTCAAAGTTTGATGATTTAAAAAATAAAATTTATCAAGATTTTAAAACATCGGTGGAATATTATTTAAGTAATAAGTTTTATCATATAGGAGAGACCAATTATGGCAAACCTCAATTTCCACAAAGATTTGAAGATTGTGAAAATTATGATTTCACAAAAATTTTAGAAGAAATAAAAGTAATATTATACGATTGTATTTTATATGATACAACTTTCTTAAAAAAGAGAAATATCACTGTCACAAAGATTACAAAAGATTTTGCAATACCTGAATTAAGAAAAGAGGTAAAGGATAATTTGGATTCATTTGAGGTTGAGAAGCATGAAAAAAGAATTATATATCAACCAGATAAAATAGAGATACCATATAAAGAGGATACAAACGAATATAATTATGATGTTAAAAACGATGCACCACCGCTGGTTCAACCTATTATAGAAGTTAAGCCTGAAGAAATTCCAAAACCATCACCAACTCCAACTCCAATAGTAGTAATTGAACCGGTTGATATTGTTGCTCCTGTAAAGCCAGAAGAAACTTATAATGATGTTGTATTGGATACTAAGCCAGAACCAACCACACCCGTTACACCACCTACAAGGGTTAGAGGGGATGATGCTAGTGATGAGAAAAAATATAAAAAAGTTAGATCTATTGATGAAATTAAAGTGGAACTTGATGATACAATAAAAAAAGTAGAACCACCAAAAACAAGAGGTAGAAGTAGAGGATAATTATTAATTAAAAGATATTTATACAAAATTTAATGGTAGAAAGTACATCAAATCCTAGAACAAGAAATAGTGTAGTAGCACAACCTTACAACGGAGTTGGAGAGTATGTTCCCTTTTCTGGTGAGCCAGGATCAGGTAGTGTATTTACCCCACCCACCGTTGAGAATCCGTTCTTTGTATTACCATCATATTCCAGTTCAGATTTATTAAATTTAAAAGTAAATCTTGCATCAAACGATTCTTCTGAATTTTTGGAAGATGATATTAGTATTGGTATAGGATCTGCCGTAGCTAAAAATTATGCACCATCTCTTAAATTTGGTAATAAAAAAACTTATAAGGCTAGAAGAAATGGAAAAATACCATTAAACTATTTTGAAGTTGTAGTTGAAAAAACATATCAAACAACTGCTCAAGTAGATATAAACACCACACTAGTTGACCAAACCACATTAAGAGTAAGGGGAACAAATCCTCTACTAGATTTCAACTATTCATTTACAGATGCTGGTAGAGTTAGAGGTGAAACAACATCTCAAAACGATATTCTTTACAAAGAGAATATTAAAATAAAAGAATTTAGATTAGATAGAGTTACAAAAGAATATAAGGAATATGGTGAAAGAAATTTAGATTCAACCAATGGTTCTTTCAGATGCGATTTTGATTTTGATGATGATACTCCTGAAATTCCAAAACCTGTTGAGGATGTTTTATTATCCTACACAATTGCATTTACATCTAACTTTAAAAGTGAATTGGGTGATGTTCTTAACCTAACATACAAAACCTATTCAGCAACAAACGATTTAATTTCGGAAGGTGTTGTAAAATTATCAGTAGGTATTTCCGATAGATTACAAATAAAAGATTCGTTTACAAAGAACGGATATACTGAATTTTTTATAAATCATGGAAGTGTTCCAAAAGAATACTCAATCTTATCGGTAAACAATACATCTAAAATAATTGCACAATCTAATCCAACTGATTTCACTAAGTGGAGTCAAACAAGGACAACATTTAGATTACCTAATAGTGTATTAAGTTCATCTCCAGTAATTGCAATCATTTACCAAAAAGAAACATTGGTTGCAAAACCAACAATTACAATACCAAACGATTACTTTGATTTTGAAGTAAAAGAATCCGATACAGAAAGAATTGCAAAGATTTCTTTTACAACAAAAGATGCAGATTATGTAAATGTATATACTGCACCTAATAAGTTTATAAAAATAAATGCAGGAGTAAATTTTGTAGATTTATCATTTGTACAAGATTTTGGAGGACAATTTGGTGCAAAGAAAATTATATTCCAACCTGTAAGTGAGGCATATGGAACAGGTGATAATAAGGAAGTTATTATTAAGTTTTTAGCAGTTAATGATTTCCCAGCACTTACACAAGTAAGATTTCCTGATTTAGTAGAGATACCTTCCTTTTCAGATTTACAAATTGAATATGATGTAGATTATTCAACGTTTGCAGCAACAAGTGTAGATGTATTACTTACAGCAAAGGATGGTACAAAGATACAACTATTTTCCAATTTAGCACCATCTGGTAAGTTTACAATTAATCTTAAAAAACTATCAGATACATATCCTTCATGGAATGGTAAAGATACTGTTAATTTAATTTTTAAACCATACAATAGGGCGGGTGTTAAAGAACTAATTGGTAATGAATATGAAGTTATTACCAAAGTACTATATCCAACTATAAACTTAGATGAAGATTCAATAAGAAAAACTCTTTACAATGGATTTGAATCTTATTTAGATAATTTAATAATAGAAGAGCCGGAAAAGGAAAGTAAGTATTTAACTCACCTTGCCAATTTCGGTAACGATGAACAAATATTGATTTCATCTTGGGAAAATGATAACTATACTTTATCAGAAAAGGGTGAAGATTCACAGGGTAATGAAATAATTACAAAAGAAGTAAAATCTTTAATTTTACGTTTATACGAACCATTACCTAGTGGATTTACAAGTAACGATACACTTTGGATTACAAAACTTATAGTAAATTCTATAATAGAAACCGTTGTATTAACAGATGAAATTGGATTAACGTGTCCACCAATAAAAGGACCAAATTTCAATGTTGATGTTGATTACGTTACTGGTAAATCAACCGACTTTGAATCATTGGATACTTTGATATTAAGTTCATCAACCGCTGAACAATTGGTAACAACATATCTTAGTTCGTCAAAAATAGATTTTGATGACATAAACATACAATATGTAAGTGGTTCAGATTATTTGTGGAATAATTTTATACATTTTAGTTCAGCAAAAGAAAGAGTAGATAATTTTATTTATAAGCTTCAATTAATTGAAAGTTATGAAAAATTAATTGAAAGTTCATCAACTGATTCGGCTAATACATCCGGTGGAGCATCTCAATATACAGCATCTTTATCAGCTATACAAGAAGTTGAAAGAAATAAAACAAAAAAATCAAAGTTAATAGAAGGGTTTGATGGGTTTGAAAATTTCTTATATACATCATCATCTTTATATACTACATCGGGTTCAAACTCAATGAGTTATCCTTATAGTGCTTCTGTTAGATATCCAACTACAAATACATCTGTTGTATTGCCCTGGTACAATAATATAATAACTCTGGCTGATACATACGATAGGTCAAATAATAATTTTATAATAAACAATATACCACAATATATTAAGAATAGCGGAGAAAACGATTCATTCTTGTTATTCTTTTCTATGATTGGACAATACTTTGATACATTCTATTACTATACAAAGGCAATAGAAAAATCAAGGCAATTGGGGTATAGTGATAATGGTGAACTTGCAAATAAACTAATTTACGATTATCTTCTATCATTGGGATTTGATGTGAAACATCTATCAGTTGATTCAAAATTGTGGAATTATGCATTCGGATTAGATGATAATGGAATACTTGTTGAAGAAAATCCTGCAAAGAGAAGAACATATGAAGTTTGGAGAAGAATAATAAATAACTTACCATATCTTTTAAAACATAAAGGAACAAAGAGAGGAGTAAATGCACTCTTATCTTGTTATGGTATTCCGGCATCAAACCTTTCTATATTTGAATTTGGTGGACCATCACCAGAAACTACCGCATCGGTTGTTTCAAAGGGTAAGTTTGAAATGGAAAATGTAACTTACTATTTACAAATGAATAGTGGTTCATACGTTGAAACAAATTGGACAAACACAAATAGAAACAGAAAGCCAGATACTATTGAACTATTCTTAAAACCCGCATATAGTGGTGATTACACAATTATATCGGGTAGTAATTGGAATATAAAAATTAGTGGTTCTATCGGTTCTACATATGGTAGAGCTGAATTAAATCTACTACAAAATGGTAATAATGTTCAAATAACATCTTCTCAATTACCTATTTTTAATGGTAAAATCTTTGGATTAAAAGCATCAAGAGATATTCAGTCTATTTCGGCATCTATATTTAATCTATACATTTGTCAGGCTGAGAAAAATAATATTACTTTTTCTTCATCGGTAAATACAACTCTAACAAGTTCAAACTGGAATAGTGGTTCACTTATAAAAATTTGCTCCAACTACACAGGTTCAATGGATGAATTTAGATTGTGGGCGGATGCATTAAGTGGTTCTATTTTTGAACAACATAATTTATTTCCTGAGATGATAAATGGTAATCATTTCTCAGCATCCACTCATGATTTGATGTTCCGCTTAGATAATGAATATCCCAAAAACTTAGGTGCATCAAATCCATCAAGATTGATAAACGTTTCTGCAAATATAAAACTATCAGGTTCACTTACAAGAAATAATTACGAAGATTCGACAACATATTCATCATTTACATCTACAAATCCTTCCGCATCATTTAGTGCATCTGCATATAATTTTACATCTATAACAAACTATCCATATAACTTTGAACCGATTGAAAGAACTGTTGTTGTTTCTATACCCGATGGAATTGGTTCAAGATATGTAAATGATAAAGTAAGATTTGAAGAAAAGAAATTAGTTTCCGATTTATCATCAAAATCAAGAGCAACCGAAAAATCAACAGAATCCGCACCGAAAGATTCTACGAGAATGGGTGCATTCTTCTCACCAACAAAGGAATTAAACATTGATATCGCAAAATCTTTTGGTGATTTTAATTTGGCAGATTACATAGGTGATCCTTCGGACAAATATAAAGATGATTATAAAAAATTATCTAAACTTAGAAATTACTATTTTGATAGATTTAAGAAAAAAGATGTTTACCAATATCTTAATATAGTATCTTTGTATGAAAATACTTTATTTGATAATCTAACAAAATTGATGCCTGGTCGTTCTAAAACAACAACAGGTATATTGATTGAACCACATTTCTTAGAAAGAAGTAGAATTAAATTAACTAAACCAACCGGAGATTATACAGAGTACTCTGGTGAAGTAAACTATGATGTTTCGTTTGATAATGAGTACAATACTTACGATGCATTAATATCAACCGAAGATATAATACCTACTGCTGAAAATATTTCATACGATACAACAATAGAATTCAATTATTTATCATCAAGTGCAGAAAATGCATCACTTGAAACACTAATTTTGACACAAGATGATTTGATTGTTTCATCCGAAAATTTAGGATATGAAGTAACTATTGGAACAGGATTAGATAAAAGAACTTTATTGGAAAAACCAGAAACGTTTACCACGATAGTTGGTATGGATGAATATGAGAAAATTGGATTTGGATTATACGCACAAAGTGGTGGATTTGCAGTTCAAACATACTTTGATACCGATAATGTGATTAAAAAGAGAAGAGTTAGAGCATCTGTTGTTAAAGAACAAAAACAAGTAACTACAACCAAATTTAAAGTACTACTTCCAGATGGAACGGGAGACCCAAGAGGTGGAACAGAAGTAACATCATCATTGGTAATTGAAACAAAATTAAACATACAACCATTTACGGGTTCAAATGGATTGCCATCCGACCTACCAACCGTTACTGGCTCTATAATATCCGTAACCCCTGTAAAGGGTTATTTAAGGGTACACCATAGATACACAAAAGATACGACAAAAGGATTAGAAAATTCTTTCTTCAAAGGTAGTAAGAACATAGCAGCAACAACAATTGATGGTAGTTCTCCTGTTGAAATATTTGCAACTAATCCTAATACGTTGGTTGTTAATAAGGCCGGTAGAAGTAACTCTGAACCTATTTTGGAAGTTGGTTCATAATTTTTTAGAAAACGATATTTATTATCAAACGATTAATATATATACATTATGGGATATTTAAGTAATAATGAACTTACAGTAGATGCAATTCTTACCAAAAAGGGTAGAGAAAAATTGGCCGCTGGATTGGGTATAAACGTAACTCAATTCGCTTTGGCTGATGATGAGATTGATTACTCACTATATGAACCGGCACATCCGTTGGGTTCTGCATACTACGATGCGGCAATTAAGAATATGCCGGTATTAGAAGCATACCCAGATGAAACTCAGGTTATGAAATACAAATTAGTAAGCCTTCCAAAATCAACAACTAGAATTCCTGTTGTAGAATTTGGTGTTCCTAATATAAATGTAAATCAAAAGAGTGGTGAGGTTGCATTATCTCCTACTACATCTCCTGCAGGTAATAGAAGTAACGGATACACAATAGTATTAGCAAACAAAAACGCAGGTGATATAATTGGTGAAGGTTTAACCGCAGCAGTTGGTAGTGTTCCAGTATTTATTGGTGCAGATGTATCAGCAACAGCGGCAATCGCAAAGGGATTAACATTTAAGTTTATTCCTAACCCATCATTAACATCGACAGTTAAAACAACAATTACTGTATATGGTAACGAAACGGGTGGTTCACAAACTATACCAGTAACCGTAAATTATGTAATATAATTAGAATATGGCAATAATTAGAAACAATAGAGGAGCCCTTTTAGCAGGAAACTTATCTAAGTATTTATCAAACGTAGCAAATACGGCAGGAACGCCTATTGATACTAACGAAGTTGTAAATATACTTAATCAGTTCTTAGCAACAGAGGAAGCAGTAGGAACAAATACAAATACAACTGTAACTGGTATCTACAAAAGATTTAATGAGATAGATAAGATTGTAAATAGAACCGAAGTTGTCACATCCGGTATTTGGAGTGGTGATACAGGTTCATTAGATTTAATGTACACATCATCTGTTCAAAAAGCAAGTGATAGTGGTAAATACTATTTAGATATTTATAATTTAGATCCAGCAGCATCAGAGGCAGCAGAAGTTCAGTTTTCAATAGCATATGGACATATTAGTGGTGGAGCGGTTCCAACATTAGGACAGAGTGATGATTCTTTATTACAAACAAAAGCAATTTACGGACAATTTAGAAATGTTCTATTGGGCCCAACCGATAATTATTTTACGGTTTATGCAAGTGGTAGTTCTGGATTAGTAAGTAATGGATATAACTTAGACCACTTCTACGCATTAGCAGTTAATAGAGCAAGAAGTAGAGAGAAATTGGATCCAGGTAATATAGAAATTACACTTTCGGGTACAAATGGTACAATAACATTGATTGATGATTCTGGTCAAACCAACTCAATCGGTGCAAGTGGTAGAATTTTCAATTTAGTAAGTGGTGCATTAAACATAGGAACTTCAAACGAAGGAACTATTGCACAATACGTTGATACATACACTAAACAAGGATATGGATTATTCTATCCTGATTTAGGAGTGTTCTTACTAAATCCAGCGGCAATAAGTTCATCTGTTGGTGTAACATTCGCAAGTTCATCAGTTGCGGCAACTTATTCTAATAAAACAAATATAGAAAACTTATACGAATCTTTAAAAACAGGCGGTTCATTTCAAGCAAGAAGAACTGAAAATGTATCTACCTCTCATTTCTTCGTAAGAGTAAACAACAGAGAATTTAACTATTCAAATAACCCAACATTCGTAACGGGTTCAACTGGTCAATTTGTTCAAACATTATTTGAAACTGACCCGCATGTTTATGTAACATCGGTTGGGTTATATGATGATGCAAATGAATTGTTAGCAGTTGCAAAAATTAGTAAACCAATAGAGAAAACTTTTGATAAGGAAATTCTTATTAAAGTTAAACTTGATTTCTAAGAGAATAACTAACCCCCCTATGAATAGCATTCATAGACCGAACCCAACCCTAAAAAGTTGGGTTTTCGTTTAATAAGATATTTATACTTGTATGTTAAAAAAGATTCCTAAATCGGATATTAGTGTAAGACCATTTAAGGTTCATAAACAATGGCAGTTTACCAACTCTTCATCTGAAATAGATGTATTGGAAGCTGAGGATTTGAGTGTGTTTTCTACTACGGAAACAACTGGTAATAATCTAACTTTTAAAAAAGTTTCATTATACCATCAACTAAAAGCACAATTTTATAAAGATAGTGAAGATAATCCCTTTACGAGATTTGGTTATAAAACAAATCAATATATTGAAAATTCAGATGAATGGGATAGATATTTTGGTAGTTCTGCAAAAGTAATATCTATACCTCAAAAATATATCGGAGAATCTATAAAAAAGAATTCAATTCTAATAAATGAATCTGGAATAGAATATGTTGATGATGGGAATGGTAATTTATATAGAAATAGTGGAGCGGGTGTATATCTAACTGAACTAAATTTACAATCTGGTTACCTTTACTTTTTAGATGGAGCCTCCAATGTATATAGTGCAAGTACGGATAATTATACAATAGATTTGGAAACAAATATATTTACATTTGATTATGATGGAACACAATATGAAATTGATGTCTCAATATCTGACTTAGAAAGTGGTGCCACTATTGCGGTTTCAATTCCATTCTTAACTACTCTAGGTACTGGTGCTAAATGTGGTAATGCTTTTTATGAACAAGGTTTGATTGTATTTACAAAAGATGCAGATACATTTTTATTAAGTGATTGGAATTTAACATATAAATCAACTGAAACCATTTATGAACATGAATATTTGGTAGTAGTAAGTAAAGATGAATTTAATGTTTCAACAAATCCAACATCATTTGTAGAAGTTGGTAAAGTAGAAACAGATTGGACAGTATCGGATGGTATGAATCCAAAATTCAAACCATATACGATTAAAGTACAATCTAATCCGGGTGTTAGATATATTAAAAAATTAGGAAAGAATGAGGTTGGTCAAACAATTGATTATCGTTATCAATCCAATGTTAATACATCTAGTTTTGGTGGGTTTGAACAAATAGAAGCATCATCTTCGATGGATATTACTGGCTCATTTCTTACCCCATTTATTACCACAATTGGGCTATATGATGATGATTGCCAATTGGTAGCGGTGGCAAAATTACCACAACCAATAAAATCACTTCCTAACATTGACATGAATTTTATTATCAGATTTGATACTTAATCCAAAAATTTTATATTTATATAAAAAATAGAAATATTATGGCAACAATACAAGAATTATACGCATCTAAAAAGGCTTTACCATTCAATGAGGGTGGTCCTGATGCGGCAAAGGTAGATAGCAACTTACAAATAGATAAAAGCCCGTATTCCGTTGGATTGGGTGGTGGAACTCCCGCAGACCCTGCTGGAATTGGTGCTGTTGAAAATGATCCAAACAACCCATATCAAGGAAATAGATATGGAGTTGGAATGGGAAAGGAAATCGGTACAGGATATATAGAGTGGCCAACATTTGCAGATGGTACTGCTCGTGCAACTTGGAACGATACTAAAAAATACGGAGCTTCCCCACGTACTTAATAAATTTATGGCTAAAAAGGTTACATCTAAGAAATCCAAATGGATTGGAAAGAAGCATGGTTTTAGATCAGGTCTTGAAGAAAATATATCAACACAAATTATTAGTAAAGGAGTGCAGGTACAATACGAATCCGAAATTGTGGATTACATTGTACCTGCTTCTCAACATACTTACCATCCTGATTTTAAGTTACCGAATGGTATCTTTATAGAAACAAAAGGTAGGTTCGTTTTAGCAGATAGGAAAAAACATCTTTTAATAAAAGAACAACATCCAGAATTGGATATTCGTTTTGTGTTTACAAATTCCAAAAATAAAATAAATAAAAAATCCAAAACCACCTATGCAGATTGGTGTGATAAGAATGGATTTAAATATTCCGATAAGTTTATACCAGATGATTGGTTTACTGAATAAAATTTGATATTTCAAAATTATTTTTGTATATTTGACTTATGTTAAGTCTAAATGATAAAAATAAAGTTACATCAATACTATCAAATACATTAGGCAGTCATCTTAGATTAAGAGGAAACGAACTTGCATTCTATTGCCCATTTTGCAATCATCACAAACAAAAGTTACAGGTAAATACTGAAACACAAAAGTGGCATTGTTGGACGTGTAATAGTGGTGGTAAAAAGATAACATCTTTACTTCGTAAATTAGATGTTAGTAGAGATACCATATCGGTAGTAAGAAATATATATGGCGATAGCAATTATAATCCCCAACAAGAGGATTCCGAAACAAAGATATACATTTCCTTACCAAAAGAATTTATACCCTTAAATGAACCTAAAAAGGGGTTTAATCCTGAATATAAACAGGCTATAAACTACCTAACTCAAAGAGGCATTACCCAAAAGGAAATAATAAAATATAACATTGGATATTGTGAAGAAGGATTATATGCAAGAAGAGTAATAATACCATCATATAGTTCAGATGGATTATTAAATTATTTTGTTTCTCGTTCTTATTATTCCGATGAGAAGATGAAATATAAAAACCCACCAATCAGTAAAAATATAATTTGTTTTGAATCACAAGTAAATTGGAAAGAACCAATAATACTATGCGAGGGTGTGTTTGATGCAATTACGATTAAAAGAAATGCAATTCCACTATTGGGTAAGTTTCCATCTAAACAATTAGTTGAGAAAATCTTTATGAGTGGAGTAAATAACATTGTTATATCATTGGATAATGATGCAATGAGTGAAGCATTAAAAGCAGCAGAGTATTTCCGTAAGAATGGGATAAATGTAAAGATGATGTATCTTAAAGATAAAGATGCATCGGAAATGGGATATGCAAAATTTTACGAAGAGTTAAATAAAACAACAGAGTTCAATAGTGAAGAACTACTATTGATGAAAATAAATCAATTATGAAGTTAAAAAAGATTTATCATATTGCAGACGTTCATATTCGTAATGTCAAAAGACACAAAGAATATAGACAAGTATTTGAAAAGATGTTTGAAGAAATCCGTAATAGAGGAACGGAAGATTCACTCATTTATTTGGCAGGTGATATTGCCCATGCTAAATTAGAAATGTCTCCTGAATTAGTTAGAGAGATTAGTTGGTTATTTACGGAGTGTGCAAAACATGCACCCACAATTCTCATCACAGGTAACCACGATTGTAATATGAACAATTTGGATAGAATTGATGTATTGACTCCAATCGTTGAGGCACTTAATTTAGAAAACTTTTATTATCTAAGAGATACACAAGTTTGGGGATATGGTGGTGTAGGATTTGGTGTGTTTAGTATTTTTGATAACAAAGATAACTGGCCAAAAGCAGATGATTTTACTTTTCAACCATTTGATAAAAAGATTGCTCTGTTTCACGGACCTGTTGATAACTCAATTACTGATGTTGGTTATGTTGTAAGTAGTAGACATTTTACAACCGATATATTTGATGGATATGATTTGGCACTTTTGGGTGATATTCATAAAAGACAAGAAATGATTTCACCATCTGGTTGTAAAGTAGTTTATGCAGGTTCATTAGTTCAACAAAACTTTGGTGAAACGTTAGAAAAGCATGGTTTCTTAGTTTGGGATTTGGATACAATGACATACGAAGAAGTTGATATTAAAAATGATTACGGATATTATACTTTGGATATTGATAATGGTATTGTTCCAAAAGTAACTGATATGCCAAAGTATCCACGTCTTAGAGTTAGACTCTCAAACACAGATACATCGGATACTAAAAAGGTAATGACTGAAATAAAATTAACTTATGGTGTTGATGATTTTACTATAATAAGATTAGATTCTCTCACAAAACTTAAAAGCGGTAATAGAGTTAACAAATTAGAATTTGATGATATAACCGATATAAATTATCAAAACTCACTTATAAATGAATACGTTCAAAGAATGATGCCATTTGTATCTGATGATGATTTGAGAGGATTGGAGTTGATAAATCGTGATGTAAACAATAGGATTACAAACGATGAAATACAGAGAAATATATTTTGGAAACCAATTCGTTTTGATTTTAGTAATATGTTTTCGTATGGTGAAGATAACAAAATTGAATTCAATAAATTAAATGGATTGATGGGATTATTTGCAGCAAATGCAAGTGGTAAATCATCTATATTTGATGCAATATCTTTTTGTTTATATGATAAGTGCAGTAGGGCTTTCAAAGCACAAAATATCCTAAACAATAGGAAAAAAGATTTCTATTGCCAATTACATTTCCAAATCAATGGAGAAGATTTCTACATTCGTAGAGAAGCAAGAACCGTAAATAAAGGTAAGAATGTAAAAGTTGATGTTCAGTTTTGGAGAACCGAAGGAGACCAAGTAATATCACTTAATGGTACAGAACGTAGAGATACCAATGCTGTTATTGAACAATATGTAGGAACTTATGAAGATTTTGTTTTAACTGCTTTATCTTTACAAGGTAACAACGCATTATTCATTGATAAATCTCAATCTGAGAGGAAGGACTTACTTGCTCAATTTATGGGATTAAATGTATTTGATAAATTATTTGAGACAGCTGTTGAAGATACAAAAGAAGTTGCAGTATTAATTAAGAACTTTAAGAAAACAGATTTCACATCGGAACTTGCCGATAAGGGTGTTGAACTAAAAGATAAAAAATCAGAACTTAAAAAGTTACAATCGGAATTAGATAAAGATGTTGAAAGTAAAGATAATCTTATAAAAGATATTGTTGCATTAAATAAACAATTAGTTCCAATAGATTCAAACTTAGATTTAGAATCATTAGAAACAAAAAGAGATTCAATTAAAAAATCATTGGTTGATTTAGAAAAAGAATATGAAACCAAAGAAGTAAAAATTGATGAATATAAATCATTACTAGTAGAACTTTCCCAATCACTAAATGAAATGGGTGATATGGAAACTGCCTATAATGCATACAACGAAAAGTTAAACGAATACAAAACCGAAAAACAAAAGTTAGAATTATTAGAAGTTAAATTAAATTCAAATAAAGACAAACTTTCACATTTAGAAAAACATGAATACGACCCTAATTGTAAGTTTTGTATGAATAATGTATTCGTAAAAGATGCATTAAATACAAAAGAAGAATTAGAACAACAACAAAAAGAATACGATGAATTAGAATCAAAAGTTTTGGTTATTAAAAATGTAGTTGATAATTTTGGCAATATAGAAGAAAATTACAAAGGATATTTGGAAATTAAAAACAAATACTCAAAAAGTAAAGTTATATTAGAAAAATCAGATGCAGAACTAAAAGGACTGGAAACAAAAGAAGAATTACTACAAACTCAATTGGATAAGGTAGAAGAAGATATTGAAAAGTACTATGAAAATGAAGATACAATTGAAAGTAATAAGCAGATTGAACTACAAATTAAAGAGTTAGAAAACGAAAGAAAAGGTGTGGAGGATAAAATAAAGAAATTGGGTGGTGATATAACCAAAATAAATGGTTCTATTTCTCAATTAGAATCGTTTATAGGAGGCATAATACAAAAGATGAATGAAGTTAAGGAATTGGAAGAAAAGAACCGATTATACACCTATTATTTAGATGCAGTAAAGAGAGATGGTATCCCATATGAACTAATATCCAAGGCCTTACCGGTGATTGAAACGGAAGTAAATAATATTCTAGCACAGGTTGTAGATTTTGGATGTGTAATGGAAGTAGATGGCAAATCTATCAATGCAAAAATAGTTTACGATGATCAAGAATGGCCATTGGAGATGTGTAGTGGTATGGAAAAGTTTGTAAGTGGATTGGCAATAAGAGTTGCCCTAATTAATATATGTAATTTGCCCCGTCCTAATTTCTTAGTAATTGATGAAGGGTTTGGTACATTAGACGCGGATAATCTATCATCCCTATTTATGATGATGCAGTATTTGAAAACTCAATTTGATTTTATTTGGATAATTTCTCACTTAGAACAGATGAGAGATATAGTAGATGGATTAATTGAAATTAAAAAAGAAAACGGATTTAGTAAGATTGATTTCTAATCTTATCTGCCTTTAATATCGTTGGTTGAGTTTTAGTAACGCCAATGTGTTTCTTGATTAGGTTTTCAACAAGAGAACCCATTTTGAAACCATGCTCCTCACAATAAGTTTTCAACAATTCGTGAGTATCTTTTTTGATTTGTAACATTGCGTATTTCATAACCTTTATATTTATTTAGTTTTCATTAGTTTTCTATATATAAGTATCTCTATTTTATTTTTTTAAGGATATTTATCTAAAAATAGATAATGGCGATTCTTAAAAAAACATCTTTTAAACAAAACTTAGACCAAATAAGTGTTTATGTAAATGATGTTGACCCTAATAGTCAATATTTTAGGGTAACTGATTTACCAGATACATTTACAGGTGGTAAGAATGCGTTTCTTATACAAGGTTCTGAGAATTTGGTTGGTGATACTTTGGTAAAAATTGAAATTAAAGATGCAGTTGGTAATGTTATTTATTCGGAACCATCGGCAGGTATTCCATCATACTATGAGGGCACTTCAAAGGTTGTGTCAGTTCATATATATCCCGATACCGCATTCGGACCATGTACTATAACAATTTTAGGCGAACTCGGTTCAACAACAATTGACGGTATAAATGTACCCGTTCCATTGGATTGGGTTGGAAAATATAATGTTAAATGGCAAAAAGTTGTAAACGTAAATCCATTTAAAATAAATACAACACCAATTCGCTTTTATAGAAGACCACAAGTACAAGTTACCGAATCAGTTCTACCAATTTACAATAGAAACGTAACAAGTATTACAGTTTCCGGTAGTGTATCTGGTTTATCAATATTACCTATCCAAGATACCGATTATAGAACATATAAAGGACCGATATCTTACGAACTTTCCACAACTGCTAGTTTCTTTTCCCAATCAATGGAGGGGTTCAATATAAATATAAGTGGATTATCTTCATCATATTCTCCATTATTGACAGATGTTGTTAACGATAGAAAGGCGTTAGTTTCATTACCATATTATATAACGGGTTCAACTCCTGATCCTTTTTATGAAAGAATTAGAAATTTTAGTAATAAACCATTTACTTTAACATATGATGAAAGCGTAACAATTACAAATTCAAATATAAATTCATCATTTGCAAGAATAAAAATAACAGATTTAGAAACATTTACAGGTGATGCATCAAGAATAAAAGTATATGCTTCATCTAAAAATGATTTAGGTGATTTTCAACTTTTAGAAGATGCGCTATTAGAGAGTAGTGAGATATTACAAGTTGATGAGTTTAATGGAACATTAAATGTAAGAACTGGTGTATTTTCCCAACCAATATTAGATTCTTTTTGGCAAACAGAAAATATAACAACATCACCGATAGTTTCAATTGATAACTCATTACTGATACGTTCTGTAAAATTACAACCTACAACCGATGTTGCAAGTCCTGTAAATTTACAAGGGTTATTTAAGTTTACTACAACGGGTTCCATACAATTAACAAGATTTACAGAATATCAATTAGACTTTACACCATTGATGAGCTCTTCATTGGGCAATTACGCATTATTAGAAATTTATGGTAGTGGTTCTGCTTTTGTTAATAGTAATAATTCAAATACATTCGGAAAACTTTTAGGTGAATTAGAAACTAATAATCCTTTTAGAAGATATGATAGACAACAAATAAATTTTAGACCTGATGCAGATGGTGAAGGTAAAATCGTATTCTTAGTTAAAGCAGGAACGTGGCATTTATCAGGTGTAAGTTTAAGGGCTGCACAAGAAAGTTCGTTTTCTCCAAATGAAATATCATTAGTAGTAAACGTTCCAACAAAAATAAATAACGAAACATTTGATTTCAAATTTGAAATATACGATGTTAATAATAATTATGTACCCATAACACTACAAACATCTTCGGTTTTTGTTGGTGGCAATGATGTATCCGTTACTAGAAATTTAGAACTTAGTGTTTCAAATAATTCATTTAATTTTGGAGATGGAACAGTTTTACCATCGTTCATAACAATAGATTTTACAAAATCAGGATTAACTGGTTCAGTTACGTTTAACTCGGCAGCAGTTGATACAACAGGTAACGATATCCCATCACAAGCAGGATATCCAGGTGGATTAGAAGTAATTGATTCCGATACATTTAAATTAACAGCAGCATCTTTTACAGGTTCAATAAGTGGTATAACTGTTGGAGCTATAACATATACGGCAAGTTGTGAGGATATAAATCGTTACTTTACAATTTTTAGAACAGAACAAGGTGCACCTGCATATTTGTTTTATGCAACTGCTGATAAAAACAATTTTACATTTAATCCCGATGCCGGTTACAAATCAGTAACTCCAAATGATTATATTGATATTCGTTTAGTTCAACAAAACCTTCCAGATAATGCCCCAATGGGATTAGTAATAAATTCGGGTTCAGAATTTGGAACACCACCACCATTATATTATACATCAAGTGTTGGTAACGCGAGTATTTATAGATTATTTGTATCAACATCCGCTGATACCACTCCTGATAATAAAAGTGGTTATACATTTGGTATAGGACAATCCACGTATGATTTTGAACTACATACCGTGGATGGTATATTCACATCTTCGGTAACAATAGATGCAATTTCAAAAGGAGATGCGGCAAAAGGTATAATAGCAACATCCGATAAAAATCAGTTCTTCTATAAAATGTCCGATGCAACCGCAGACCCAAGTCCACAATCGGCAAACATATTAGTTAAGAGATTAAACTTAACATCACCATCCTCATCAATTACCGTAAATAGTGGAAGTGGAAAGCCGGCATTAACATTGGTAAGTAATAATGTTGGAAACGGAGTTGCTCAATATAATATTTCAACCACAACTTATCCATATTCAGCCGGTACTACTACATACTATTTTACGGGTTCCGACTCAAACGGCGTTGAGTATATCGATGAGGTTACAATAGATGCATTAATTAATAAATCACAGATAGGTGTATTGGCATCAAATGAAAATGCAACATTACCGGCATACTCCACAGGATTTGTACCATCTGCTTCGTTTTTGGCAACTACTGGTTCTATACAAGTTACTGTGGGCAATGAAACCGCATCATTTGCATCAGTATTAACAACAAATAGATTTAGTGCAAGTGTATCCGCATCTAGTGGTGTTGTAAATCCATCTGTAAATGGTAACACCTATACGATTGGACAGTTGACATCGGATACAGGTAGTGTAACAATAAATGTTGCGTATCAAGATGCAACAGGTACAATAGTCAATTTTCCAAAAGTAATAACTTATTCAAAAGCTAAAAAAGCCGCGCCCGTTCTTACTCTTAATATAACAAATAATAATCAAGCGGTAAATGCTAAATCCACCGGTGTACAATTATCGGAATTTGCTACCGCAAGTATAGAAGTATTAGAAACCTATGATGGTGTAACTGCGGCAAAACCAATAAACGGAACTCCTACAATAACTACACTTTATGGATATAGTAATTTTGAATACAACCCAACTACACAAGGAGTTGCATTAAGAACATTAAGTACCGATTTTGAACAATTGGGTATAGTTCTTAATGTAACGGATTCCGAAAATGTAATTAGACAATTAGAAGGAACTATTTCTCTTGCAAAAGTAAGAAACGCTGTTCCAAATGTTGAAGTATCTTTGGTACCAGTTGCACAAACTATTTTAGCTAATTCAAGAGGAAGTGGTTCTACAATACCATCGCCAATAACAGTAACGGCAGCTGAAGGTGGTACAAGTAGATTTACAAGTATAGGAACATTAAGTTTTACAAATGGATTAGCAGGAACTGCTACGGGAAACACTATAACATTCACTTCAAATGCAAGTTCAATGTTAAGAGATAGTGGTTCTGTTTTTATTCCTATTAACTTTACTGATGGTGAAGGAAACGCTGGAATGAAAACAATTGTGGCAAGTGTAACAAGAGTCAGATCCGCAGCACCTTTGACAAGTATTACGATAAATCCACAAACTCAAACTGTAACATCTTCAAGTGTTGGATATGGTACTCCACAAAATGTGACAGTAACTTTACAAGAGGTTGGTGGTGCACCATATACATACGCTTCAACATTAGGTTCAACAATTAATACATGGAGTGCATCAGTAGTTAATGCAACTATAAATGGTACAACGGGAGTTATTACACCAAATACACCAAATACATCGTTGGGAACAAACGCATCATCATTGGTGACATACATAAATTCAGAAGGTACTATATTAACCTCATCTATAAGTTATAGTGTTGGTGTTGCATTGGAAGGTAATGATGGTGGACAAGGGCCTGGTGTAGTTTATAGGGGAACATATGTAGCCGGAACTGCATACTTTCATACGGATATAAGAAGGGATATTGTTGTATATGCAGGACAATATTACTTAGCAAATAATACAGCAAAAAGTGGTTTAACAACTTGGGGTACTCCTCCGACAGATTGGACAGCATTTGGTGCAACATTTGATGCAGTTGCAACTAATATATTACTAACCGCAGATGCAACTATTACCAGAGGATTGGTTATGGGAACATTGGATGGATTTAGTGGATTTATTAGAAGTGCAAACGCAACATCATTGACAGCCGGTAAGGGATATTATTTTAACTATGATGGTACTTTCAGATTTGGTGATACGGGCTCAAATGTTGTTTTATGGGATGGAACTTATTTGACAGTTAGTGGTACAATAAAAGCACAGACTGGCTCAATAGGTGGAGTAACGATGTCAGCAAATTCTATATTTGCAGGAAGTGGAAATTATAATAACAAAAACACCGGATTCTTCCTAAGTTCATCTGGACATTTCTCATTAGAAGATAAATTAACATGGGATCCAACAACTGAATATTTAAACATTAGTGGAACCATAACTGCTAATACCGGTTCTATTGGTGGAGTAACAATGTCTGCTAATAGAATATTTACAGGAGCTGGTACTTATGGAAATATTAATACAGGCTTCTTTTTAAGTTCTTCGGGACACTTTTCATTAGAAGATAAATTAACTTGGGATCCTACCACAAACTATTTAAACATAAGTGGCACAATAAAAGCCGATACGGGTTCTATTGGTGGCGTAACGATGTCAGCAAATTCAATATTTGCAGGTGTTGGGGCATACAACAATAAAAATACAGGGTTCTTCCTAAGTTCTTCGGGACATTTTTCATTAGAAGATAAACTTAGTTGGGATCCTACCACAGAATATCTTAATATAAGTGGAACATTAAGAGCATCAACCGGATCAATAGGTGGATGGACAATCGATTCAGGAGCAATATTTTCCGGAACTAGAAGAGATGTTTTATACAACCAATTCAATAGTGGTGGTATGATTACGATTGGTTCGGAAGGTTATATAGTAGCGCCTGGATTTTATATAACAAGAGAAGGTGGTGCTGCTTTTAGTGGAAGTCTAAGGGCAAATGGAGGTGAAGTTCTTACTACAACAAACTTATTACTATTTACAGCATCAATGCACTCTTTTACATCATCTATAAGTTCAAGTGTTGGTAATATAAGTGCTTCTATTAGTATATCGGTATCAACATTAGATGATGCTATCTATACAAACGCATCCGGAACGTTGGATAGATTGCCAAAATTAGATGCAGCAACGGTTGGTTTAATTACTTCCAAAGATTATTTAGGATTTTATAGTGGAAGTGCATGGAGAACATTCATGTCCAGTAGTGGTGATTTTTATCTAACCGGCTCAGGTACAACCGGATTAGTTTGGAATAGAGCGGCCTCAACTCTTTCCGTAGATGGTAGAATAATAGCAAGAGATGGATTAATTGGTGGATGGAAAGTTGGTACTGTAAATATATCAAGTTCAAATTACTCACCACCGGCTGGAGGTGCTAATGCAGATTCCAACCTTTCTACGGCGGGTATAATAATAGGTAGTACAGGATTTATATCTTCACAAAACTTTTTACTATCAGCCGCCGGAAATGTGATATTAAGTGGTAGTATAGCAGCTAATTCAGGATTTATAGGTGGATGGGTTATTGCTGGAACTTCGTTATCTAGTACAAATGTAGTTGGAGCTGGTGGTGATGGTGCATTTACAACAAATGGTATAATATTATCAAGAGATGGTTGGATATCCACTCCCAATTTCACAGTATCTCAAAATGGAAACGTAGTTGTCAGAGGAACGGTTACCGCAAATGCGGGGGCAATAGGTGGGTGGACAATAGATACCGATTCAATATATGTAGGAACAAAAAGAGCAAGTAGTTACAATCAATTCAATAGTTCAAGTATGATTACTATTGGTTCTGCAGGTTATATTAGTGCTCCAGGTTTCTTTATAACTACAACCGGTCAATCTAGTTTTAGTGGTAGTTTGAGGGCGAATAACGGTCAATCTATATCTACTACGGCATTGCTTGCATTCACCGCATCGGTAACACAAAGTTTAATTGATGCAAGTGCTTCATTAAGTACGTCAATTGCGGTATTGGATGATGCAATATATACCAATGCATCCGGAGCATTAGATAAGTTACCAAGAGTTGATGCACAAACAGTTGGATTGATTACATCAAGAGATTATTTAGGATTTTATAGTGGAAGTGCATGGAGAACATTCATGTCCAGTAGTGGTGATTTCTATTTAACAGGATCCGGAACTACAGGATTAGTTTGGAATAGAGCGGCCTCAACTCTTTCCGTAGATGGTAGAATTATTGCTAGAACAGGATTAGTTGGTGGATGGAATATAGGAGCATTAACACTATCTAGTTCAAATTACGTTGCACCTGCTCCTAATCCAAGTAATCCAAATTGGCCTGATAACGAATTTACAACAGCGGGTATAATAATAGGAAGCACCGGATATATTGGTGCACAAAATTTTAAAATAGCAAGTAATGGTAATGCAAGTTTTAGTGGTTCTATTACAGGTGGCAATATATCAATAGGAACTGGAAATAGTATTTTTAAAGCAGATTTAAATGGAATTTATTTAGGAAATGGTACATTTGCATCTGCACCTTTTAGAGTAAGTCCTGCAGGAGCATTAATAGCAACAAATGCAGATATTCAAGGTACTATAACCGCTACTGATGGATTCATTGGTGGTTGGAATATAAACGCAAATGATATTTCAAGTATAGGGGTATCTGGAGGTTCTGATGGAGCATTTACTACAAATGGTCTAATACTAAATAAAGATGGTTGGATATCCGCTAAAAGATTTTTTATAAATAGTAGTGGTGAAGCAACTTTTGCAGGTAGATTAACATATGGTGCAAGGGGGTCTGGAATAAACATTGCACCGATTGGTATGAGGTACGACCCAAGAGATGGTGCAGGTATCTCATCTGCAAATTATGATAATGTTGGCACTTTAAATGGATATGCAATCGAAAACGCAATTTCGTATTCAATTGATCCATTTGGAAATACATCGTTAGTTTGGCAATGTTATCCGGATGTTGGTGGAGCAGGAGATGATATATTTGCTCCCGATGGTGGATGGAATTCTACCGATTTTCCAATAGACCATACAAAGAGTTACAAATTTGTAATATATGTTAAAAGATATACATCACTTGCAGCGGGATGTGGTAATACATATTGGGGCCTTAAAGCTAATACAGTAAGAAATTTAAGTGATGGTACTTTAAATAATAATCCTTACTTTTATCAAGGTACTTCTGGATTTCAACTTAATAAGTGGTATCTTATAGTTGGATATGTATATGGAAGTAGTTTTGCAGGACCAACTAGTGTTGATGGTGGTGTGTATGATTGTGCTACGGGTAAAAAAGTTGTTAGTACTACTAATTTTAAATGGGATTCTAGTGCAACTACATCACACCATAGAGCTTATTTGTATTACAATACTTTAGGAGATACTACTGTTTTATATCAAGAAATGTTCAATCCATCTGTATATGAAATGGATGGAACCGAGCCTGATTTGAGTAAGTTATTAAATCAAGCGCAAAACATTGCAGATGGTAGAGCATCTGGTTCGTTCTTTGATGGTAAAACTTTTTACGCACCAAATATATCAGGTTCTACCGGAGATTTTACAGGTAGAGTAACAGCAACTTCAGGATTAATAGGTGGATGGTTAATTGATTCAAATAGATTATACTCATCAGGAAGTGGTTCTAATAATATCATTAAAATGAAATTAGAACCAAACTATGAAACTCCACAATTCACGTTGTCAGATGGAACCGGTGCACCTGCGGTTGTTATTAAAACAGGACAACTATTAGATGCGGCGGCTGGTGCTGCAACTGCAAATGTAACTTGGGATGCGGATAAATCTGGATTTACGGCTGGTACTACTACGGATGATTTATTTGAAACAAAATATAATGCAGACGAACCTTTTACAGTTACCGCCACAGGCCTATATACGGGTACAATAACTCTATCATCGGCAAATGCATTTACTCCACTAGCAAGTGGATATTATCGTTATGAGGTAGGTGTACAAATAGCATCTGATAGTGGATTTACAAATATCTTGTATAATTCTTCTGTTTCATTAGCAACTAGTTTCACCGTTGGTGTACAAGTAGCTATACCAGCTGCAACAAAAACAATTGAAGTAACATTTAATTCTACAGGAACTCATTACATAAGATCATATTGGCAAAGACTTGCAACCGGAGATGTGCCTAGTGCATCTTGGAACACAATATCTCACAATTTTCCTTCATTTACATTAAGTAAAACTACTGCATATACCGAAATAACTGATTTTGGATTTCAATCTATAAGAAGTTCTGACAGATATGTTAAAATCCAAAGGGTTGGTACTACCGATACCATGTTAAAAGTTGGTGGTGATATTGAAGCAACTCTAAATATTATAGCTTATTCATCGGATAGAAGATTAAAACAAAATATAGAATTATTATCAAATCCATTAGAAAAAATAAATAAATTATCAGGATTTACTTATAATTGGAATGATAAAGCAAATGAATTGGTTGGTTATAAAACTGATGAAAAGGTTGTAGGTATGTTTGCACAAGATGTTCAAGAAGTTTTACCAGAAGCAGTTAAACTTGCTCCATTTGATAACGATGGTGAAGGTAATTCTAAATCGGGTGAAAACTATCTCACAATACAATATGAAAAAGTAGTTCCACTATTGGTAGAAGCAATAAAGGAATTGAAAAAAGAAATTGAAGAATTAAAAAATAAGTAATGCCAATAAATAATTCAGGTCTAATAGCATTGGGCAGTGGTTCCCTCGGACAATCTATTAATTTACAATTAGGAAAGTCAATGACTGCATATATTACGATGAATGATAATGATGTTAGGGTATTAGCCGGGAAGGTCGGTATAAATCCAATATCATTTTCGGATTTTTATGGTAAACCGACAACACCATCTGTTACTCCATCAAGATCAGCAACTCCACCGGTGACACCATCCGTTACTCCAAGTTCAACTCCGCCACCTCCTACTCCAACAATGACACCATCCGTTACTCCTCCGGTTGTATATGAATATCTCATAACGTATTGCAATAGTACAAATTCATCAATATCATCTGCAGTACAATTATCACTATACATAACATATGATTATGGTGGATGTTTTACACCATATCAAGAAACAATAACTTCTGGATACCTTCCAACCATACCGGCCGGATATCCTATACAGCAAGTTAATTGTAGTGATACTGCGTGTGGTGGCGGAGGTGGAGGACCTATAGAATAATTTTGAAATTTAAAAAATTTTTTGTATGTTTGATGTAAAAAAAGACAATACTGACAATACTGACAGCATAAAAGAAAAATAAAAGTATAAATGAAAAGTAAAAAAAGAATATAAAAAAAGATATTTATACTAACTAAAGCTATAGCATGAACATAATTAATGAAGTTGATAAACCAACGGTGACAAAAACTGTCGTTGTATATTCAGGAAGATTTCAACCCTTTCACAGAGGACATTACGCATCTTACCAAAAATTAGTAAATAAATTTGGTGCTGATAATGTTTACATAGGAACATCAAATGATACATCAGGACCTAAATCACCATTTAATTTTTCAGAAAAGAAAAAAATAGCTACAACTATGTTTGGCATACCTTCTAACAGGTTTGTCAAAGTAAATAACCCATATAAACCAGTAGAGATACTTTCAAAGTTTGATGGTAAAACTACTCAATATATTGCAGCAGTAGGTGAAAAGGATGCGGATAGATTACAAGGTAAATACTTCAAACCTTATAAAGATAAAGCGGGATATGGGTATGATGAAATTGGATATGTGTATGCAGTACCTGCAGAACCCAATCCTATAAGTGGAACGGATGTTAGAAATAATTTAGGAAGTGGTGATGAGAAAAAATCAAAGAAATTCTTTTTGACAGCATATCCTAAATTTGATAAAAACATATTTGATTTAATTACAAGTAAAATTGTAAAAGAAACACTTTACAGAGGATATCCTTCAAAAGAACAAGTATTGGATATAGAAAAGAAAAATAAAGAATTAAGAAAAGATTTAGATACGGATAAAGAATACTTATATAATCCAATTGAGGAAATTATAAAAAACACTATTACTAACGAGATTTTTGATGAATGGTTGATGGAGTACCTCAATGAAGTTCCAAACCCAGAATTAGAAAAAGATATAGAATACACAAATACAAAGGGTGAGAAAGCTAAAATAAAAGCAAGAGATGCTTTAAGATTACCAAAGGAGCATCCTGCCCATGTTGCGGCTAAAAAGTTAGTACCAGATGATAAAACACCACTTTCAGATACCGATAAGGAAAAGAAAGAAAAAGGATTACCAACCGATAAAAAGGAAACTCCAAAAGAAAAATCAGATACAGACCCCCAACCTGAACAAGAGCCAGCTGGAAAACTAGGTGGTAAAGATTTAAAATCAGATGCTGAAAAATCTTCAAACGATAATAAACAAGAAAAAATTAAAGAAACATTAGATAAAGCAAAATCTGAATTATCAAAAGAAGAAAACGAAACTATTGATAAAGTAAATAACCCACAATCGGAAGATAGAAAAAAGATGTGGGATAATATACAATCTAATACACCTAAAATAAAAGATTCTATCAAGCATTGGGGAAAGCATAAATCAGAAATGGTTGGAGGCAGTATGGAAGCTGTTAAATCATTAGCAACTACTGGTAAAATTGGTAGTGTAAAAGATAAAGATGGTAATAATAGACATTGGACCGAATTTACACAAGTTGATAGAGGAGGTGGTGATAAATTTGAACAATACGAAGAAGATGTATTAGATAAAAAAGGAAACCCAACAGGAAAAACAAAAACTAAAAAAAGACCTGTTTGGCAAGAAGGTATATCTAATGAAGATAAAGAAATAGCTGAAGCTTCTTGGAAAAAAAGAACAGAACAAATAGAACATTCCAAACATTTTGCAACCGATATGGGATTACTAATAGGTTCTATGGCAATAGGTGGAGCAGGTTTGGGCGCAGCGGCCGCAGTTAAAGCGGGTGCAGGTGCGAAGGCTATCGGTGCGGCCGCTGTAAGTGGTGCAGGTAGTGCATTCACACATGGCATTGGTGGATTTGGTGCACATTTGGGTAAAGATATTGCAAAGCATGCTACGTTTGAAGTTTTGGGATTAGGTGCTTCAAGTGCGGCAGGTGCGGGTGCTGGCTTATCGGTAGCTACCGGTGGAATATTAGAAATGGTAAATGAAGAAAACGATACTAATAAATTTATGTCTAATGTGATTTCTAAGGTTATAGAAAAAATGAAAGATTACAAACTTTCAGATGAGCAATTACTTAAATCAATTGAACGTTATAAAAAGAATAAACCAAAGAAAGATGCAAGTGATTTATTAAAAGAAAATCTTTCAGAAACAAAACAACAATCTATTCAAAATTTTGTAGAGTTTGCAACCAAAAGATTAAAGTTAAAAGAAACTCCTAAAATTACGTTATTAGGTGGTAGAGAATTTGCAGAAACAAAAACAAGTTTAGGTGGATTTGACCCAATTACAAAAGAGATATACGTTGCAACGGAAGGAAGATTAACAGCAGATATTCTTAGAACCCTTGCACACGAGATGGTTCATAGAAAGCAAGATGAAATGGGTTTAGTTAGAAATCCAGAAAAAGATGGTGCAGATGGTTCACCAATTGAAAATCAGGCACACGCAGTAGCAGGAATCCTAATGAGAGAATATGGCAGAATAAATAAGCAAATATATCAAGAAGGGTTTAATGCAAAAAATCATAAGCCAGTAAGTCAAGCTGATCATGATTTTACGAACCATCACACCGATGATATGGGTAAACCCGCTGAACTTGACACTATTGATTTTGATGATAGTAGAAAAAAAGAATTTGGACACCAATCAGATACGAAAGATAATCAAAAGCATGGATATGAGCCAGTAAATGAAATGGGTAGTAAAGATATTCATTTCTCAAGCATAATAAAACATTATAGAGATTCTAAATTTAGAAAAAGAATAAATGTATATCTTTTTGATAATCCAAACGGAAATAAAAGTGATGAAGTTGCAAGAAGATTGAGGAATATGGATTACGATGAAATAACAAAAATGGAAAAGGATTTAAATCTTCCAAATAAAAATTTAGAAGAAGTAAATTATACAGAAAAGAATAATCCTGCAATTAAAAAAGTTTACGATACAATTAAGAGTAATTATAAAAGTTTACAAAACTTAAACTTTGATACTAAAAATAAAACCTATACATTTGCTTTCGGTAATAAAAAAGATGCCGATAAAATGGAAAAGGATTTCAAAGGAGTTGGTTCTTCAAAAATGAAATTATCAAGAAAAGCAGATTATGGTAGTGATAATCCACCTGTATTTGTTAGAGTATTTGGTGTATTAGATGAAGTAGACCAATTTTTAAATGAGTTGTTGAATCTAGCGGAAGTTAGTAATATAGCAACATCAAATACAGCAGACATACCAGATGGCGCATTTGTTCCAAAAGGAAAGAAAAGAAAACTAAATTCATATAAGAGTGAAGATTGGTATAAAAATGGTGGATATACCCAAACCGATTTTCCAAAAGCAGACCCAATATTTGGTGATGAGAATGCAGATGAGAGGGTAATTAAATATACTATTGATAATTTACCAAAAGTAAAATTCACACCAACTAAATTTATAAAAGAAAATAAACAAGAAACAAAACAACTCATAATGGAAGGCGGGGCATATGGGCACATGTCACATCCATTTGATGATATGCAATTAACATTTGGACAACTAAAAGATATTATTCAAAAAGCATTAGATGGTGAATTGGGAGTTGTTAGAGAGAAAACCGATGGACAAGCATTGGCAATAAGTTGGAAGAACGGAAGATTAATTGCCGCAAGAAATAAAGGACACTTAGCAAATGCAGGAGCAAATGCAATGGGTATAGAAGATGTTGCATCTAAGTTTGCAGGAAGAGGTGGATTAACCGATGCATATAATTTTGCTATGAAAGATTTATCCGCAGCAATTAGTGGATTATCTGAGAAACAAAGAAAAAAGATTTTTAACGAAGGAAAATGTTTTATGAATTTGGAAGTTATCTGGCCAACATCTGTAAACGTTATTCCATACGGACAAGCATTATTAGTATTCCACAATACAACTTGTTATGATGAGAGTGGAGTGGCAGTAGGTGCAGACCAAGGAGCAGCAGGTATGTTAGCAGGAATGATAAAGCAAGTAAATGCAGATGTTCAATCTAAGTACACAATACAAGGTCCTCCTGTAACTGAAATTCCAAAAAATGAAAATTTAAGTTCAAAGAAAGGAAAGTATATTTCAAAATTAGGAAAATTACAATCTGAATTTAAATTGAACGATTCGGATACAATGGCAGTTTATCATCAAAAGTGGTGGGAAAATTATATTGATAAAAACGCACCAACAAAAGTAGATAAACTTACGAAAAATTCATTGGTTAGAAGGTGGGCATTTGGTGATAAATCATTTAGATTAAATACAATTTCAAATGCAGATTTACAAACTTGGGCAATGAATACTGATAAAGTTGATGTTGTAAAGAAGCAAAAGGAAAATATGAAAAGTTTTGAACAAATATTTTTAGGAGTTGGTGCAGATGTATTGGACTTTGTAGGTTCAGTATTGACAGTACATCCTGATAAAGCAATTCGTTCAATGAAAGCAAAATTAAAATCAGTTGCAGACCAAATTAAATCATCTGCAGATGCAACTAAAATTAGTAAATTCAAATCAGAATTGACAAGATTAAATTCATTAGGTGGTATAGATAGAATAGTAGCATCGGAAGGTATTGTATTTTTCTATAATGGAAAAACATATAAATTAACTGGAACATTTGCACCACTAAATCAATTATTAGGTATATTTTACGAATAAATAAATTATTAAAAAGTTATAATAAACAACTATGGCAAAAAGAAAAAGTTTTGATGAAAAGAGTAAAGGGATGCATAAATCTCGTAAACTAATTATAGATACTGTATTTGGTAGACAAGATAATACACAAAGAGTATTTGGTTATGAAGGAGAAGCACTCCAAAAAAGAGAAGTAGGAGAAAAATGGACAGATGATGATGGAAAAGAATGGGAACAAAAAGAAGGGTATGTTTCAGCTGTTAGTAAAATGGATGAAGTTAGACAATTTTTACAAAAACTAACAACCTGTCAATCCGAAGAATGTAAAACCATAAAATATAGTAGAGCTGATAAAAAACTAGTTGTTAAGACTGGTTTTTGTATTGATTGTCTACAAAAATTTGAAAGAAAATTAAAAGATGATGGTACTTATCCATTCTATGAAGATTATAAAATTACACTAAATAAATTAAGTTACATTAGAGATTTCAAACAAAAATGTGAGGATAGTTTAGCATCACTAAAAAAAGATTTTCAAATAGTAACCGAAGAGGGCAAAATTGAAAATTGGGCATGGGAAGTGGATTTAGATCAAGTAAAAAAAGATTTAAAGAGTGATATTGATAATTCTTATGAAGCAATTGAATTACTTATAGAAAGAAAAAGAGCTTTGGAAGAAAAGTTATTAGAACTAAATCATCCAGAACTTATTAAAAATTAAAATATGAAAGGATTATTAAATATAAGAAATATCATCATCCTAATCTTATTAGGTATGTTGATATTTTCAAGATATACAAAGTTTGCAGGTAAAAATGAAAAACCAAAAATAGTTAGAGTACAAGGAAAACCATATCAGGTTATTAAACATGAAATAGATACGGTTGAAATTATTAAGAAAATTTTTATTGAAAAACCAGGTGCAGATATTTACCACGATACAACAATTTATGTACGTGTTCCTGTTTCAATTGATACGTTGGAAATAATCAAAGCATACTTCGCTAAAAACGTTTATAAAGATACACTTAAACTTAATGATAGTTTAGGATTTGTATTTATACAAGACACAATTTCAGAAAACAAATTAGCATATAGAACATATAAAGCAGAAGTTAAGGAAAGAGTTATCAAAGAAACTATTTATATGACAGAACCTCCAAAGATTCAATTATATTATGGATTTGAGGGTATATTTGATAAACAAGACCTATTCAAAGGAGTTGGTGGTGGATTACTACTTAAAACTAAAAAAGATAAAATATTCAAATTGAATTTAGGTGTTCTCAATGGAAACGAAAAATTAGACCCATATGCAAACTTCGGTATGTATTGGAAGATAGGAAAAAAACCTAAGTAATTATGCAAGTTCAAGGAAAACCACAAAAGACCCTAAAAGAATTAATTGCGGAAGAATATCGTAAATGTGCGTTAGACCCCATTTACTTTATGAAGAAGTATTGTATAATTCAACACCCAACAAGAGGTAAGATTCCATTTCATCTTTATAAATTCCAAGAGAATTGTTTAGATGATTTTAAAGATAATCGTTTTAACATTATTCTTAAATCACGTCAGTTAGGTTTATCAACTTTATCTGCCGGATTTATACTTTGGAAAATGATATTCAATCAGGATTTCAATGCATTGGTTATCGCAACGAAAGTGACAGTAGCAAAGAACCTTGTAGAAAAGGTTAGAGTAATGCATGATTTACTTCCTGTTTGGTTGAGAGATGGAGGTAATAGTTCAGTTGAAGATAACAAACTATCACTTAAATTAAAGAATGGTTCACAAGTAAAAGCAATTGCATCTTCACCTGATGCAGGTCGTTCTGAAGCACTATCACTATTGGTTGTGGATGAAGCTGCGTTTATTAGAGATATTGATGAGATTTGGTTATCTGCACAATCAACACTTTCAACAGGTGGTTCTGCGATAGTTTTATCAACCCCAAATGGTGTTGGTAATTGGTTTCATAAGATGTGGGTAGAGGGTGAGAATGGAACTAATGGATTTAATTGTATAAAACTACATTGGACTGTTCATCCAGAAAGAAACCAATCATGGAGAGATGAACAGACTCGTATTTTGGGAGTTAAAGGTGCAGCACAAGAGTGTGATTGCGACTTCGTTTCTTCCGGTGATACTGTCATTGACCCACAACTTTTAATGTGGTATAAGGAAACATATGTAATGGAACCCGTTGAAAAAAGAGGATTTGATGGTAACCTTTGGGTATGGGAACATCCTAATTACAATAGAGCATATATGGTAGTTGCCGACGTAGCGAGAGGAGATGGTTCTGACTTTTCAACTGCACAAGTAATTGATATAGAAGATTCATCGCAAGTTGCAGAATATAGAGGAAAGATTGATACAAAAGATTTTGGTAATTTCTTAGTTGGATTATCAACAGAATATAATAACGCACTATTAGTAGTAGAAAACTCAAACGTAGGTTGGGCATGTATTCAACAATGTATAGATAGGCAATATGGAAATCTATTCTATATGAGTGATGATTTAAAATACATTGATGTAGAAAGACAAATGACAAATAAATTGTATAAGCAAGATAAAAGAATGATTGCAGGATTTTCTACTACATCAAAGACAAGACCACTAATCATTTCAACATTAGATACATACCTTAATGATAAAGATATTTTGATAAGAAGTTCTAGATTAATAGAAGAACTATTTACATTTATTTGGAGTGCAGGTAGAGCAGAAGCAATGAAAGGATATCACGATGACCTTACGATGGCATTGGCAATTGGCCTTTGGGTTAGAAATACCGCACTAAGATTGAGACAAGAAGGAGTTGATTTAACAAAGAATATGTTAGGCGCAACTCAGATGAAAGGATATGACGGAATGTATTCTACCAACTATAAAAATAGGAATCCATATGAAATGGATTTAGGTAGAGGGGATAAAGAAAATCTAACATGGTTACTTCGTTAATTTTTTTATATTTATAGATTGAAACTATTATAGATGGATGAAGATTTACGAAAATGGTTTAAACAAAAATGGGTAAACATCGGCAAAAAAGTTGATGGTAAACACCCACCATGTGGAACATCTGGTGATAAGAAAGGATATGCCAAATGTGTACCTGCTGCAAAAGCAGCTTCAATGAGTAAAAAAGAAAAAGAATCTGCAACTCGTAGAAAAAGAGCAGCACAAAATAAAGCAGGTAGAGGCGGCAGTGATAGTAAAGGACAAGGTAAAACTCCAATTTATGTTTCTACTAAACCTAAAAACGAAGTAACATCTAATGAAAAAGAAATGATAGATGGTATAGTTGAAATGTTACTACAAGTTAAAGATTTAAATAACAGAAAAAAGATGGCTTTGGATAGATTGAAAGATTTTGAAAAAGAAGGAATATCTGTAAATAAAGAAGAATTTTTAGATAGATGTGGTTTAGATTCTTTACATGAAGATTGGAGTGAAAAATATAAAAATAGCATAGATTGTAATAATCCAAAAGGTTTTAGTCAAAAAGCACATTGTCAAGGACGTAAAAAAAATGAAATGACTATAGAAGAAAGATTAAATCTCTTTTTTGAAGAGAATTGCCCAACTAGCCCAGATAAATGGGATGCATCCAAAGCTGCAGCAAGATCCAAATTTGATGTTTACCCATCCGCATATGCAAATGCATGGGCATCAAAAAATTACAAAGAGAAAGGTGGAGGTTGGAGAACTTGCAAAGAGAGTGTTGAATCCAACGGACTTTGTGAAGATTGTTGGGATGGATATAAATCCGTTGGTGGAAAAATTGGTAAAGATGGTAAAATGGTTCCAAATTGCGTACCAAAAAAAGAAAATATTATGAAATTAAAAAAAGAAATGAATCATGATGTAACCGACCATCCTGAAAGAAGAGATAAAGATGGTGAAATCAATTATGGTAGAGTAGAACCATTGGAATACGATGTTGATAACTACGATGATCATGTTGATTTTATTGCATTTATGAGAGAATATACAAAGCAATTAAATGAAGCAGGATGTGGATGTGTATATGAAGCGGAATATCAAGGTAGAAGTGTTAAACTTGGTAAACCAATGCAAGGTGATGTAAAGAAATTCAAAGTTTATGTAAGAAATGGTCAGGGCAATGTTGTAAAGGTAAACTTTGGCGACCCCAATATGAGAATCAAAAAATCTAATCCTGAAAGAAGAAAATCTTTTAGAGCAAGACATAACTGTGATAATCCTGGTCCAAGATGGAAAGCTAGATATTGGAGCTGTAGAAAATGGTAAAATAAAAAATTAATAAGGTTATAAAATAAAAAAACAAAATGGCAGAAAAAAACATATTTAGTAGATTACAGAAATTATTTTCTACAAATACAATTGTTCGTAAAACAGAACAAGGTGTAAAGGTAGTTGATACCGATGAGTATCAAAATATGACAACTAACTTAGTTGACAGATATTTGAGACTTAAAATATCAAACATGTCAACTGGTCAAGTTGAACAATCAATGGCATATCATCAGGTTCGTATTGATTTATTCAGAGATTACGATTCTATGGATATGGATCCTATTATGTCATCTGCATTAGATGTATATGCAGATGAGTGTACGGCTAGAAATGAATTTGGAAACGTATTAAAAATACATCACGAAGATGATAATGTAAAACAAATATTAGAAAATTTATTTTTTGATATTCTAAATGTTGAGTTTAATCTATGGCCGTGGACAAGAAATTTAGTTAAATATGGTGATTTCTTTTTACAATTAGAAATTGCAGAAAATTTAGGTATTGTAAATGTAATGCCTATATCTGTTTACGAAATGAGTAGAATTGAAGGATTTGATATTCAGAATCCACAGAGAGTAAAATTCGTATATGCTCCATATCAAAATCCATATTCATCGGTTCAACAATCTGCAAAGAAAGAATATGAGAACTATGAGATAGCACACTTCAGATTAAATTCAGATTCAAACTTTTTACCATACGGAAAATCAATGATTGAAGGTGGTAGAAGAGTATGGAAACAATTATCTCTCATGGAAGATGCAATGTTAATCCATAGAGTAATGAGGGCGCCTGAAAAGAGAATTTTCAAAATAGATGTAGGTAATATCCCACCAAACGAAGTGGATAACTATATGCAAAAAATTATAAATTCATCTAAAAAAGTTCCATTCGTTGATGAAAGGACAGGTGATTATAATTTGAAATACAATATGCAAAACTTAATTGAAGATTATTATATGCCAGTTCGTGGTAGTGATAATGGTACTTCAATAGATACACTTAAAGGCTTGGAATATAATATGATTGAAGATATCAATTACTTAAAAGGTAAATTGATGGCTGCATTAAAAATTCCAAAAGCATTCTTAGGATATGAAGAAGATGTAAATGGTAAAGCAACACTTGCGGCACAAGATGTTAGGTTTGCAAAAACAATTGAGAGAGTTCAAAGAGTATTGATTTCCGAATTGACAAAGATTGCAATAGTTCACCTATACGCGCAAGGTATTAAAGATGATAGATTAACTAATTTCTCATTGGAACTAACAATACCATCAAAGATATACGAACAAGAAAAAGTTGAATTATATACTTCAAAAGTTCAGTTGATTACATCAATGCAACAAACAAAAATGTTCTCAAAAGAGTGGATGTATCAAACTATTATGGGAATGGCAAAAGATGAACAAGATGAACAAACTTTGGCTATATTAGAAGATACCAAACAAACATTCCGTTTAACATCAATAGAAACTCAAGGTGTGGACCCTGCAAAAGAAACAGGCACAGAAGAACCAACAAATGTGGAAGAAGAAATTCAAAAAATAAAAAAGGAATTAGAAGAAGAAGGAAAAGTTGGTAGACCTAAAGATGCTGTTAGATATGGAAAAGATGATCATCCACAAGGTAGAGATCCGTTGGGTATAAAAACATTGAAACAAAAAGAGGATTCGGTCAAATATAAAGCTAGAAATTCCTATACAGAAATATTCAAAGATATGGAAGGAAAAACTACAAAAACAATTTTGACAGAGGAAAAATAATTAAACTCTTAGAAACATATATTTATATCTGATAAATTATACCTTTGATGAAAAAAATAAAGCATTCAAAATTTAAAAATACGGGATTCATATTTGAATTATTAGTTAGGCAAGTGACATCCGAAATTTTGACTTCCAATAAATCAGTTGCAGAAAAAATACTTAAAGAATTTTATAATTCAAAAAAAGAATTATCAAAAGAACTTAAATTATATCAGTATTTAATAAACGAAAAATATAATTCAGAATCAAAAGCTGAACAGTTTATTAATACTATATGTGAAGCAAGAAAAAGATTGGATGAAAAGAAACTAATAAAAGAAAAATATAGTTTAATTAAATCTATAAAAGAAACCTATAACATAGATGATTTTATCAAATCACCTGTTTCTAATTATAAATTGTTGGCTTCAATATATAAAATGTTTGAAGTAGTAAGTACAGATGAACAATATGAGCCAACCGATATAGTTAATTCTAGATTTACCATAGCTGAAAATATAATTAATTCCTCTATTCAAAATAAGGATATTAAATATAAAGATGCAGTTTTGGAACAATATAGAAAACAAGATGAGGATTTAAGAGCAGTATCATATAAACTATTGGTAGAATCCTTTAATAACAAATATAAGAACCTTACGTCAGAGCAAAAATCTTTATTAAGAGAATATATCAACAACATAAATAATACCGGCAAATTAAACGAATACGTTGGTAAAGAGGTATCAAAAATAGTTGAAGGACTAAAGGAGGTATCTAATAAAATTTCAGATAAAGTTACAAGAATAAAATTAACAGAAACAATTACAAACGTAAAGAAAATAAAATCTGTTAAAAAAATAAAAGAAGAACACTTATCAGCACTAATGATGTCTTACGAACTTATAAATGAATTGAAAAATGCCTGCACTAAGTAAAGCACAACAAAGATTTATGGGTATGGTTCATGCTGCACAAAAAGGAGATTTGGAATCACCAAGTCCTGAAGTGGCAAAAGCAGCAGGTACTATGAAAAAGAAAGATGCTAAAGATTTTGCATCTACAACACATGATGGATTGCCTGATAAGAAAATAGAAGAATACAAAGCAGAATTAAAAGAACGTATTCGTAAGATAGTAAGAGAAATGAATGTTACGGGCAATGTTGGTGGTTATATGACACCAAAGGCATTTACAAAACCTGGTGATGAAAAAAAGAAAGGTAAAAAATTAGCAGATTTAACAGGATATAGTGTAGTAAATGAAAATCGTTGGTTAGCATTAAAACAAGATGAATCAACGGCACAAGCAAAAATCGGTAGAGGCATTTCCAATATCAATAAACAATTAAAAGAAATGGAAAGATTTCTTAATTGGTATGGGAAAATTAAAAACGAAAGTGGAGTAGATAACAAATCTTATTGGAAACGTACAAATAATCATATTTATACAATAAAGGAGAGATTGATAAAGTTGGATCAGAAAATCAGACAAATTTCAGAATAATGAAAAAACAAGAATTATTAGAACTTATTAGACAAGTAGTAAAAGAGGAGCAAGACTATCAAGACTTATTCAAAGCAATGTTGGATAAGAGTGGTAAGAGCATTGAGGGAATGAGTGATGATGAAAAGAAAGCGTTTTTCAATGCGGTAGATAAAGCGTATAAAGCGAAATCCGAAGGAAAACTTAGAGGGTTTAATGAGGACGTAAAAAAAAAGTAGTTAACGAAAATCTTGCTTTGGGTATATTGACAACATTGGGTTCAATAATAGCCGGCAAGATTATTTTTTATTATATGGTGGATTTGGTCCAGAAAGGAATAAAATATTTCTCTGGAAAACAAAATTACAAATCTGCAATTAAAGAAATTTTAGAATCAATATCTGCAAATAAATCATTTGCAAATGATGTTTCTAAAATTATGGATGTAAAAAGAGGATTGGATAGAGGAACATCGGATAGTATTATAAAGATGCCAATTGTTCAATCTGAAATTGAAAAAGTTATAAACAAAAGTAAGGGAGAATTAGATAAAACAGAACTAGAAAACCAACTAAAAAATATATTAGTAAAATCTTGGTCTGATTTAAGTGATAAAGCTCTTGATAAAGTAAAAAAAGATATAAAATAATGAATAAAAATCTTTTAATAGAAACTCATCTCTTTGAAGCCAAAATGGTGCAAGAAGATAATGGAACATATCTTGTTCAAGGTATATTACAAAGAGCAGGTGCACCAAATCAAAATAATAGAAGATATCCACCTGAAATCTTAAAAAGAGAATGTGATAAATATCAACAATTGATAAACGAAAGAAGAGCTTTAGGAGAATTAGATCATCCTGACTCTCCTATAATAAATTTAAAAAACGTATCACACAATATTAGAAAAATATGGTGGGATGGAGATGATGTAATGGGTGTAGTTGAAATACTTTCTACACCATCTGGTAATATCTTAAAAGAATTATTAAAGAACAATATACGTTTGGGTATTTCATCAAGAGGTTTGGGTTCAGTAAAAGAATTGAATGATGGAACTCTTATGGTACAAGAAGATTTTGAATTAGTGGGTTGGGATTTTGTTTCAAACCCATCAACACATGGAGCATTTATGGCACCAATGAACGAATCAAAACAATGGAAACAAATTGCAGATGAATGTGGTAAATGGTGTAGAGCACAGGATTTAATGAGAGAAATTATTATAGAAATAAACTAATCAAAATGGCAAAACTGATCAACCTTATACCAATACCAAATATGAGAGAAGCAAAAGATGTTGATGTTTCTGATTTGGTAAAAAGAATTGAAAAGCATACTGATAGAAACGCACATACTGAATCTGTTTTAGAATTAGCAAAGTTTTTGAAAGAAAAGAAAATGGAAAACATCCTAAACTCAATTATGGATATTCATATGGAGATGGGTAGTATGCCAGCAGAACTTTCTAAACTAAGAGGGCAAATTTTAGATGAATTAATGAAATTTGTAAAAACTAAATACGGAAATGATATTTATAAACAAATAAACTCAGCATTCTAATGGATAAGTTAAAATCATTACTTCCTATAAAGGAAAACAAAAAAGAAATAAACGAAGCAAAAATTACTGCTAAACAATTAAGAAGTGATTTATCTAAATATTTGGATAAAAATTCTGAAAAAATAGCTAAAGAATTTATACCAAAAGGAACTCCATATTTCATAAAAAATAATAACGATGGTATTTCTTTTATGATAGGAGGAACTGCAAGAACAACAGAATTAGGAAACATAAAATCTGAAACACAGGATTATGTAAAAATAGATATAAATTTAGGACAATCAACAGGTGCTGTAGCTTCTGCTAATTATTTTGATAAAGCTAAAATAAACGAAGCAATGGATGATTTGGAAGCACCACTTCCATCACAATTGACTAGATTTTTACAAAAGACAATTTCTATAATTAAAGGATATAACTTATCTCGTAAAAAAGAAGCATTGGTAATGGCAAAAGTTATTGATGCTATGGGAATTGATAAATCTGAACTTAATCAAATTATGTCCAGAGTGAGAAAGGCAGGTGTATTAAATAAAGAAGGCAATGTAAATGAAGACAACGTATCTAGTTATTTCACACAATGGGATTCTCCTACAAAATCTGCAGCAAAAAAGATAGATGATGCATTGGAAAAATTAATTAAAGATAAAAAAGAATTAAATAAGTTGGCAGAACTTATTACAGATTTAGCAGATGAATATGCAGAAGAAAGAATAGATGCATATCAACAAGATATGATAGATAGATACTAAGTAAAATAAAATAATATGATGAAGCTTAAAGATATATTAAAAGAAACGGAAGAGTTTCAACAACTACCATCGGAAGTTAAAAGACACTTCTTAGAAATCATTTCTACCTATGGACAACATAGAGAATCAATGAGTAGAAAATCCGATATTAGACAAGTTGCAGAAACATTAGGAGCAATAGCAGATGCAGCATCTGAATATACTTTAAGAGAAGGTGGTGATTGGTTTGATAGAGTTACTATTAAACGTAATATGAAAGAGTTAGCAAACTTACAAAAGGCTTTTGAAAAAGAAGCAATAGAAGCTAAATCACAAGAAGAAAGATTAGAGGCACTTTATGAAGATATGGGACATGTATTGGGTAGATATTTTGAAATTGCAGATATTACCGAACAACAAATGCACCAAAGATTAGGATTACAAGAAAAGAAAAATAAAAAATAATGGAAAAGTTAGCATCATTACTATTACACAGTAGAACACAGGCTCATGTATTTCATTGGGGAGTAAAAGGACCAGGTGCACTTTCTGCACATGAAGCATTAGGACATTACTATGAAAGTATTGGTGGGTTATTGGATGGTTTAGTAGAAACATATCAAGGAAAAGATGGATTGATTAAACCACAACCTGTAAACGGAATTGATACGAATTGTGAATTAGAAAATATAATTAACTATTTTGAAAAACTTTGTGGAGCAGTTGCAAAACTTAGAGAAGATGAAAAATTACAAGATAGTTGGATTCAAAACGATATAGATACAATAGTTACATTACTTTACCAAACTAAATACAAACTGGTAAATCTTCAGTAATGGAAGAACATCACAGCAAAGCATCCGAATTTCTTAATAAGAATTGGAGTATGATAGTAGGAATACTTACTGTCGCATTTGCAGCTGGTGGAATTTTTAGTGAGTTCAGATTGATGAGATTAGAGATGGAAGAAATGAAGAAAGATTACAATGGTAAAATTCAACAAATTGTTGATGAGAGAGAAAGAAAAAACAATTGGTTAGAAGAACAAGAGCAACGAATTGATGATTTAGAAGAGTGGAAAGCGTTTGAAGATGGTAAAGAATCAAAATAAAAAATATAAATTTATTTAGTTTTCTATAAAAACTTTATATTTATTTCAAATATCCCATTATTTCATATGGGATTTAATTTTTTCAATAGTTGGTTAATGAATACCCTTCCCTATAAGGTGTGACCGAACAACCGACATTATTCTATTGGAGTTTCCTAAGAGAAATAACTTCACAAACAAAAATAAGGAGAAACAAAATGGCAAATTCAAAATTGTTAAAAGAAGCAATTGCCGATGCTAAAGCTGTAAAAGAAACTGCATTAGCAAACGCAAAAATCGCTCTTGAAGAGGCATTCACTCCAAGACTCAACGCTATCTTATCTCAGAAATTGAGAGCAGAAGCTGAAGAAGATGGGGAAAAAGATCCAGTTCAAGAAGAGTTAGATTCATCTGATATAGGTGCATCTGACGGAAAAGAACCATCTGGCTTTGATGCTCATACTGATTTATCAGTTGGTGTTAAATCTCAAGGTGGACAAGTAGGTTCAGAATTAGATGATTATTCAAAAGTAAAAGACCTCAACGAAGAAGATGGCGAGTATGGTGATATGGAAAAGCAAGATGAAATTGCTCAACTTAAAGCTAGACTTGCAGAATTAGAAGGTGAGGAAGATGAAGAAGACATGTCAGATGAATTCAGCATGGACAACGACTTGGAAGACGACGGTGAAGATTACGATGTAACCGGAGACGAAGAGGAAGTTGATGATGAAGAAGATGATATGGATTTAGAAGCAATCATCAGAGAATTAGAAAATGGCCTTAATCAAGATGAAACACCTGAAGGTATGTACGAAGAAGAAACACCTGAAGAAGCTAATGAAAATTTAGCAGATGGTTCTGAAGCTGGTACAGACAAAGGTGCAGATCCTAAAGTAGTTGTAACTAACGAAGGAGATTATGGAAAAGACGAAACTGATGAAGTTATCGATTTAGAAGAAATTCTTCGTGAAATGGAAGATGAGTTAAATGTTGATAAACCAGTTGATGAAGAAAAAGAAGAAGAAATGAAAAAAGAGCTTAACGAAGCTTACAAAACTATCAAATCTCTTCAAAAAACAATCAACGAAGTAAATCTTTTGAACGCAAAACTTTTATTCGCAAACAAATTATTCAGAGCTCATAACATGACCAACGAACAGAAGGTTAAAGTTATCGAAACTTTGGATAGAACAAAATCAGTTAGAGAAGTTAAATTGGTTTTCTCTACATTAGCAGAGAATTTCAAATATTCAGCTAACAAAGTTGCTAAGAAATCTATCACAGAAGGTATTGCAAGTAAAGTTGTTAAATCAACTAAACCTGCAGTAGCAGCACAAAAGCAAGTAATTGCTGAATCTGCAGATTTCTCAAATAGATTTAAGAAATTAGCAGGTATTATTAAATAAAAACAAAAACTAAATTAAAATGGACGTTAAAAAATTAATGAATGGCGCGAATCCTCAAAGCATTATGCTTGAGCAAACTCGTGGCCTTAAAGGAAAATGGGAAAAGACCGGCCTATTAGAAGGTGTTGGTTCTGAAACCGCAAAGCATGGTATGGCAGTAATGCTTGAAAACCAAGCAAAACAATTATTGGATGAAGCAACAAGAACAGGTACTTCTGCAGGTTCAGAAGAGTGGGCTGGTGTTGCACTTCCACTTGTAAGACGTATTTTCGGAAGCATCGCTGCAAAAGAATTCGTTTCTGTACAGCCTATGAACCTTCCTTCAGGTCTTATTTTCTATATGGATTTCAAATATGGTTCTACTAGTGGTAAGGACATTAACAGACCAGCATCTGGTTCTTCTATGTTCGGTGACGGTGGTACTTTCGGTAAAGATTCTTTGGCACCTGCTGGTAACAAGTTAGGTTCTACACAAGATACTACCGGTGGTCTTTATGGTGCAGGTAGATATGGATATACTATCAACGATACAAGAGCAATTGTTGCGGCTACTGTTGGTACTGCATCTATTGCTGATATCGCTTATGATTTATCAGATACTACATTATCTGCTTCTTTGGCAGCTGATAAAGTTAGAAAGTTGACAGTAGCATTACCTGCTGATTCTGATTTCAATGGTGTAAGAGCATTTGAATTGATTCAATCTGGTTCTGGCTTTACACTTTATCCTGAGTTCACAGTAAAGGATGGTACTAACGTAGTATTTGTTGCGGCTTTAACTTCTGCAAACCCTTATGGTGGTTCTGCAACTGTTGGTGCAACTTTGGCTTACCATGTACAACCAACTGATTACAACAGAGGTGATTTTGAAGATAGAGGTTCTGACCTTCCAATTCCTGAAATTGAACTTGAATTGAAATCTGAACCAATCGTTGCTAAAACTAGAAAGTTAAAGGCAATCTGGACTCCAGAACTTGCACAAGACTTAAATGCATACCATTCAGTTGATGCAGAAGCTGAATTAACTCAAATGCTTTCTGAGTACATCTCTCTTGAGATTGATTTGGAAATCCTTGAAATGCTTCAGCAGAACGCATTCACTACTGATTATTGGTCTGCAAGAGTTGGATACGATTGGAACGGTTCTGGTTTCGCAATTGATGCAAACGCAGCAGCAGCATCAGCGTACACTAAGAGCACTTGGTATCAAACTTTGGGTATCAAATTGCAGAAAGTTTCTAACAAGATTCACCAATTGACTATGAGAGGTGGTGCAAACTTCATCGTTTGTTCTCCAAACGTAGCAACTATCCTTGAATCTATGAACGGATTCTCTGCTAACCCAGGTAAAGATGCATTACAATTTGCAGCTGGTGTAACTAACATTGGTCAAATCTCTAACAGATACGATGTTTATAAGAATCCTTATATGACTGAAAACGTAATCTTGTTAGGTTTCAAAGGTTCTAACTTCTTCGAGACCGGAGCAGTTTACGCACCTTATGTACCATTGATTATGACTCCACTTGTTTATGACCCAACTAACTTCACTCCAAGAAGAGGTGTTATGACAAGATACGCTAAGAAGATTGTAAGACCAGAATTCTACGGTAAAATCGTAGTTGAAGGTTTGAACACTCTCTAATTGTAGGAGTTTTTAAATAAAAAAGAAGGGGAAGTAGAAATACTTCCCTTTTTTTATTTTATAGGATATACTTATTAATATATCATTACATCATGGGATTTTATAGAAAACCTTTAGAAGAAGAAATACCACAATACGCCGAAATAGAATACAAAGCACCGGATTTATATAATACATCGGTATCCGAAAGTGTAGGATCATCTGTAATGTCTAAAAATTCAAACGGACAGTTAACATATGTTCCAATTGAACATTTTGCAGTAACATCCTCCAATACTTTTAATGGTAATCAAACAATTAATGGAAATTTAATTATAAATGGTGATATAAACGCTAATCAATTTTTAGTAACAACTGCATCGGTAACACACTATACGGCATCTACTAATTTTGGATTGGATATGGGCGATACTCATACATTTACAGGTTCAGTTAGAATTACGGGTTCATTAAATGTAATAGGTGCAAATAGTACATTAGGAAATACAACTATAACAGGTTCATTTTTAGTAACTGGATCAACTAGTCAAATTGGAAATAATACTTTATTAGGAAACACAATTTTAAGTGGTAGTATTGGTGTAAGCGGTTCTATGGATGTACATGGTTCAACCAATTTTCACAATCACACTATAACAATGACCGGTTCCGTATTTACAACCGGTTCACAGGTAATAACTGGATCATTAGATATTAATGGAAATGTAAATGTAGCAAGTGGTTCCGAATTTTATTTACACGGAAATAAACTATTTAACTACGGACAGTTTAGTGATACAACAACGCAAAGTGGAAGTGCAGATACGGTATATTCAATGAAAGTAAATACAATTGATTTTGCTCATGAAGTTATTATTGTAAGTGGAAGTAGAATAACAGTACAAAACACAGGCATATATAATTTACAATTTTCTGCACAATTAGCAAATAGTGCAAATACAAACATTACATTTGATATTTGGTTATCATATACCGGTAGTAATGTAGCAAATAGCAATACACAGTTGGATGTAAATAAATCTGCTGGACAGTTGGGTAGAACCGTTGCAGCATGGAACTGGATGTTACCTATTAAAGCAAACGATTATGTTGAAATAAAATGGAGTTGTAATGCATCCACAGGTCAAATACTTGCATTTGGTGAACAAATTAATCCAATAAGACCTGCAATTCCATCGGTTATTGCAACTTTGACTCAAATAGGATAATTAAAAATATAAAATCAACCACTCTTTTATTATTTTTATATTTATAGTAGAATAACTATAACTTTTAATATATGTCATTAAATCTTAAATGGCCTGGAAGTGGTTCAGCGATATCTGGTTCAACCCCGTTTGGAATATACGATAATGATTCTGAATTTAGAAATGATGGACCTAAAACTGCCGTATGGTGTGCAAAAAGATTAGGATATCCCATTGTTGATATTGAACTTGTTGATGAACAATTCTATGCTTGCTTTGAAGAAGCAGTATCAGAGTATTCCGCACAAGTAAACCAATTCAATCTTCGTAACAACTTAGATATATTAAGAGGACAACCAAAAACAAAAACAACTAGTTTTTCACAAACACTTATAGATGGATCATACGTTCCTACAATAGTAAGAATGTCTCAACAATATGGTTCAATGGCAGGTGTAGGTGGTTCAACTTCAATGAAGAAGGCATATATAAATTTAACGGAAAATAAACAAAAATATGATATAATGACAGAAGCGGTGGATGTAGAAACATCTTCATCGTTTTCAACATTATTTACAGGTTCATCAACAATAGATGTTCATAAAGTATTTTTTGAACCAGTTCCTGCAATTAGTCGCTTCTTTGACCCGTATTCAGTTGGTGCACAAGGAACGTTGAATTTAATGAGTGAGTTGGGATTTGGTAATTTCTCACCTGCAGCACAATTCTTATTAATGCCTGTTTATGAGGATTTATTAAGAATGCAGCATATTGAATTTAATGATACAATAAGAAAATCAGGATATACATTTAATTTAGTAAATAATCAAATTGAAGTATTTCCACTACCAACTGCAAATACAATGAAAAAATTGTATTTTGATTATATGAGTAGAGATGAGTTTGAACACGATTCATTAACTATTCAAAATGATTCTCTTTCTGATTATTCTGATATTCCATATGATTTCATTCAATATGGTAATATAAATGATGTGGGAAAGCAATGGGTAAGAAAATACACATTAGCATTAGCAAAAGAATTGTTGGGAGCAATTAGAGAAAAATATAGTTCTATTCCTATTCCAGATGGTGAGGTATCATTGGATGGCGCAGCATTAAGAGCTGAAGCGCAGACCGAAAAAGATATGTTAGTGGATCAATTAAGAGAAAATTTGGAAGAGTTGAGTAGAAAAAATGTTATGGAAAACAAAGCACATGAGGCAGACCACCACCAAGAGATGTTAAGAAAAATTCCATTAAAACTTTATGTAGGATAATATGCCAAAATTTATATCAGCAAGAGATGTAACTTTTTTTAAAGGGATTGCAAGAGAACTAGTAGATGAAGTAATTCAAAATACTATTGTTCTTTTCAAAATCAATATCAATGATACCAAAACAAATTTGTATGGAGAATCATTGGATAAAACTTGGCATCCAGGAGTTGAATTATATGCATTAATAAATAAAGGAGATCAAGATCAAACATATGAAGGATTTGGTTCAAGTACTTATCAAAGTATAGAGTTTAAATTGGATAGATTCATGTTGGAAGAAAAAAATGTGTATCCTGAAGTTGGTGATATAATTTTATTTAATGGTTCATATTACGAATTGGATACGGCAAATGAGGTTCAGTTTGTAGGTGGCCTTCCTATAAATAATTTTAGTATAGTGTGTACGGCATTTATGGTTTCAAAGGCCGCATTAAACATAGAAGAACGAATAAATTAATATGGCAGAAAATCCACTTAGAAGAGCGTTAAGAGCAGAGCAAATAAAATCTGCACCAGATGATGTAAAACAAAGTATAACTCTGTATGATATTGATTATGCTATTATGACTTATTTGGAAGATGTAGTTTTACCAACATTAGATAATAATGGTAAATCACAAAAAATACCTGTAATATATGGTAACTCGGAGAGATGGGTAGCTAGTCAAAAGCAAGGGGTATTTAGAGATAAGGGCGGAATCATTCAAAAACCAATGTTAATGATAAGAAGAACATCGATAACTAAAAATGATGCAATGCCGATGTTAAATAGGCACGTTTCTTATCAAGCAATACAAAAATATTCAAAAAACAATAGATACGATAGATTTAGTTTATTGGGTTCAAAGTCGAGTCCAAAGTATGAAATTTTTAATATAACAATGCCAGATTATGTAGAAATAAGTTATGAGTGTATGGTTTGGACTAATTTTGTACAAGAATTAAACACAGTAGTAGAAGCATTAACTTTTGCATCCGAAGAATATTGGGGAGATAAAAAGAAATATAAATTTAATACCATTGTAACGGATTATAATTTAATCAATGAAGTTTCTGAAACGAAAGAAAGAATTAATAGATTAGAATGTAATTTTTCAGTTAAAGCTTACTTACTTCCGGAGAAATTTGACGGAGAAAACACAACTAAAAAATCAATTAGTACTAGAAAAATAGTAATGACAACCGAAGTAGATTTGACATCTGGTACAAAAAGAATGGAAGAATTTTTAACTACACCATCACCATATTATGATAATAAAACTCTTATTGATTTCTTAGGATTAAATAATAGCAAATCACAAAATCCAATTACAGATAATACGATAACATTTGGAGCAATAAAACCAATTATAACACCACCACAATTAACATCGGTAATAACAGGTGGGTTATCATTGAGTGGTGTTCCTTATGATATTAAAATATTTATAAATGGTGTTAAATATAATCAAACAACACATTTTACAATAACATATGTAACGGCAACAGGAAATTTGACTATTAATTTTATTCCTGAAAATTTAGGGTTTACAGTTGATTCTGCAGATGAAATAATAATAACTGGCAAATTTGTAGATATGTAATGAAAAGAAGTTTATTAGATATAACCAATGTATTGAGTAGAAATGTTCATAAAGTAACATTAGAACCATATGATTTAGAGGATTCTAATTATTTTATTTTTATTGCAAAAAATTGGAGATTTGCAGAAAGTTTATCAGAACTACCTGTAAGAAATTCGGAAAATAGATTGATGGTTACAATAAATACACAATATATTTCTTCAAAAGATTATCTTACAGAAATTTCAAGTGGAGGTTTGTTGATTAAATTCAAAAAAAGTAATTTCCCATATATTTTAGATTCAGAAGATTATATAGAAATAATTGGAGATTTAGAAAGTTATGCTTAATAGATACCTCTCTCATACTAAAAAATTTAATAGAATTTATGTTCCACCAAAAGTGGTTAACAATGATATTACGGGTAGTTTAATTGGAGTACTTGAGCCTACTAAAAAAACAATAACAGCAACTAAAAAGGAGATATTCTCAGGAACGCAAATAATAAATACAGAATCAATTCCAAATCCAAATCTTACTGCAAGTTTACAAAATATAGAAACACCTTCTACAACTAAATTTGATACAGCAACAAAATCATCACCAACTACTTATAAATTAACAAATACTAAAAACATATCTAGTGATTTTGAAAATGAAATTTTAGAATTTAGTTTAATGAAAATTGAAAAACAACCAAATGAAATCAATTCTCAAAGTAAAAAATTCATTATATATAATACAATAGTAGAATATGGGACAAGTGGGGTTATATCAGAAAATATTGAAGTATATGTTAGTGGATTGAAAATGTCTCCAACAATTTATTCGATATTACAGAATGGCGTAAATACCGAAATAGTATTTAAACAGGATTTGTTTGATTTTGATATTTTAGAAACTCAAAATATAATAATTATAGGTAAGTTTTTAGATATCGGATTGGAATTAGAAGAAATAGATGATATAGGATTAACCGATGAAAATGGAGAATATTTAATTTTATAAAAATGCCAATAAAACAAGGTAGAAAAGTAACGGAACTTACAGCATTAGATTCGGCATCATTAAACACATATGTTGTTGGTGTTGATAATAATATTACATATAAAATATCATTAGATGTATTAGAAGATGCGGTTGTCAAGATAGTATCATCTTCTACCGATGCAAGATTGGACGCTATTGAAACATATACTGCATCAATAGATGTTTCATCATTAAATTCATCTCTTGCACTTACCGAGGGTAGATTAACTTCTTTAGAACAATCTACTTCTTCATTTTTTACTGAGGAAAATTCTAATCCTTCTGAAAATAATTTTGTTGCAGTTTTTGGTGAAGGTATAAATTTACAAAAGGGTGCAATATTTGTAACAGGTTCAAGAGTTATAGTAGGTGGACCGAGTGCAAGTGTACATGAGTTTGTACCGGAAGCATTTGCAGTATATTCTCAATTGGATGGGTATAATTTAATATCTGGACATGGAACAACAAACAACTATTTACAATTAAACATTAAGAATTTTAGTGATTTATCAAACGCATCATCGGATGTAGTAGCAACAGCGGATAATGGGACCGAAGATAGTTATTATGTAAACATGGGTATAAATGGTAGTGGATATGATGAAGATACTATAATAGGAACTGCAAACGATACCTATATATATGGATACGGAAATGTATTTCATGTAGGAAATGCAGCAGAATATCCTGTTTATATATTTGCAGGTGGATTTGATGCAAAAGGTGAACACTTAAAAATGGTTATAGATCCTTTTGATAATCATATAATGACGGGTTCTTTGGAAATCAATGGAAACCTAAACACATTAGGAGATGTAACCGCTTCCAATATATACTCAGTAAACCAAACCATAAGTGGATCGGTATTCATATACGATTCGTATGGGGATTTTGAATATCCTATAATTTTACAAACCAATCGTAATGGATCATTTTCAATATCAAATGGACCAATAGAAGCAGCAGATGGACTTATAATAGCAGGTGAAAAATATTTAAAAATTGTAAATGATGGTAATTCTAATTATGATGCATATATTGAAAATATAAATAATGTAGGATTACGAATATCATCTTCCACTTCAACCGATGCAATATTAGAATTAAGTGGATATAGTTTAAATATTCAAAATAGATTAACGGCATCAATTTCTGAAGGATATATTTGGGTAGGGGGTGATATGGATAAAACATATCAAATGCCAACATCTTCATTTGATGCACGATATGTATTAAGTGGTAGTGTTCAAAATATAGAATTGCCTTCAAATTTAATAAGTTCATCGGCGCAAATAACTGCATTTGGATTCGTAAGTTCTTCCACAATAATACCTACGGGAACAATTAGTGGTTCTTCACAATTGACATCATCATTTGATACAAGATATGCGGCAAGTGGAAGTGCTCCAACTTTATTTTTATTGGAAGCATACGCCAATGTAACTTACACTTTACCAGGTGGGTTTACCGATGACACTTGTAGATATAGTATTGTGAATAATACGGTAAATGTACCAAGTAATTGGTTCAATACTTCAACATATAGATTTACGCCTCAAAAAGCAGGTTATTGGCAAATCATTGCATCATACGATATTTATAGAAATAGTGAAGCAAGTTTAGCAATTAGGAAAAACGGTGGAGTAGTGGCAGCTGCCGGTACTTTTAACTCAGTAGCTCAACAAGTAACAAAAATTGTGTATCTAAATGGTTCAACCGATTATATAGATGTTATGAATACTGGTGGTGCATCATTATCAAGAGACCAATACGACTCTAGGTCTTGGTTTCAGGCGAAATGGATAGGACAATAAAAAGATTACGTTAAGATATTTATTAATATGGCACAACTTATCCAATTAAAACAAATAGAAAGTTCATCGGCATTAGCAACAGCTGCAGATGTTGGTTCGGATTTTTCCCAATCAGTAATAGATGTTGTAACTGGAGAAGTTGTTGGTGTTTTACCTAGTGGTGTAATATCTGGATCTACTCAATTGGATGGTTCTACTATAAAGAATTTGGTAATTTCTACAAGAGATGCAGATTCTTATTCATTAATTATAAGTGGTGCAATGGGTGTGGTTGATGCAAATAATTTACCACAAGGGCCAAATGCAGATGATACAAATGTACCTGCTCAAATTTACTTAGCAGGTGGTACAGTTCTTCCTGCAGACCCATCAGAAAGTGGAAGTGCAGATGCAAATGTGATAGATCAAGGAGAATTTTAATTTTACTTAAAGGTTATAAAAAAATTTGATATTTATACAATGTAATAGTATAACTAAAGAGAATAATTAAATAACATGGCTCAAATAATAAAACATCGTCGTGGTACGTTAGAATCGTTGATAGCAGTAACGGGATCACTTTTAAAGGGTGAACTTGTAATTGCAACTGGTTCTTCAAATTTAGCACCTTCAAACGGAGAATCGGTAGTATTTATTGCACCGGCAGATGGTAGAGTTGAAGCGGTAAATCGTGTGATGAGAGGGACTACTGCACCAAATACATTTGCAGCAGGAACTTATAATGGTATAATGGAAGGAGTTCCATACTATGCAAGTGCATCAAATCAAACTCCAACCTTATTTTTATTAGGTAGTGGTGTAAATGAAGCAATTGATTTAATTGGTAACATTCAACCATTCTCCACATCGGTTGATTCAAGATTGGATGCAGTGGAAGCATCAATTGGTGGAGGTGGAAATCTTGGAAATTCTATTACATTAATAAACTCATTTACCGCATCTTCCGCAGTAAGATTATCAAACTTAGAAGCAAAATCGGCTAGTGTTGATATTAGTTTAGTTAATATAAACTCATTTACGGCATCAGAAATATCAAAAAATGCTACACTTGCAACATATACATCATCAATTGATGCAAAGTTTACAACATTAGCAACCTATACGGGATCAAATGATACAAAATGGACAACATTACAAAATGTAACATCTTCCGTTTTATCATTTACATCATCTACTAATACTAGGCTATCAAATATAGAATCAGCAACTGCATCTTTAATAGTAGAAACTACAAATTTAGAACTATTCACCAGCTCTCAAAATAGTAAAAATACTACACTTGCAACTTACACAGGCTCAATTGACAGTAAATTTACAACATTAGCAACTTATACTGGATCGGTAGATACTAAATTTTCAACACTTGCAGGCGTAACATCATCACTTATAGAAAGAACAGGAAGTTACGCAACCACAGGTTCAAATACATTTAGGGGAACGCAAATAGTGAGTGGTTCTATGTATGTTACAGGAGACTTGGTTGTTATAGGTTCTTCATCTATCCAAAATATTAGTTCTTCAACTTTAAATATTGGAACTAACTTAATTACTGTCGCAGTAAATCAACCATCTGTTAGATTCGGTGGATTTGCCGTAGTAGATAGTGGTTCATCTGGTGGATCTGGTTCAATGTTATACGATTCGTTACAGGATGAATTTCTTTTTGTTCATAGAGGAAATGGGGTAAATGTGACCTCATCGGTTCTATTGATGGGACCTGAAACATATGATGCGATTGGTAGTGAAATATATTTAACTAATAATAGATTACCCAAAGGAACCGGAAAAGAGCATCTAAATGATTCTCAAATTTCGGATGATGGTACGACGGTAAATATACCTGGAGCATTGACAGTTGGAACTTTAACAGGTATCGGTGCAGTTGCAACGTTTAGTACATCGGTTGATAGTAGATTGGATTCATTAGAAGCATCAATCGGTGGTGGAACGGTTTCTACTAGATTGGATAATTTAGAATTATTCACAGGTTCACAAAATACTAAAAATTCAACATTAGCAACATATACTGGATCGGTTGATACTAAATTTACAACTTTACAAAATGTAACCGCTAGTTTAAATGCATCAACTGCATCTCAACAAATTAGTATTGATGCGTTAAACGTATTTAGTGCATCGGAAATATCTAAAAATAGTACACTTGCAACCTACACCGGCTCAATTGACAGTAAGTTTACAACACTTGCAACCTACACAGGTTCAGTTGAATCTAGATTTACAACATTAGCATCGGTAACTGCAAGTTTAAACGCATCAACTGCATCACAACAGACTAGTATAGATGCTTTAAACGTATTTAGTGCATCCGAAATATCTAAAAATAGTACATTAGCCACTTATACAAGTTCCATTGATAGCAAGTTTGCTACACTTGCAACAACTACGGCTAGTTTATTGGTAGAAACTTCTAATTTGGAATTATTTAGTGCAAGTGCATTAACTAGATTGACAAATATAGAACTATTCAGTTCATCGGAAAATTCAAAAAATACTACACTTGCAACTTATACAGGTTCAGTTGAATCTAGATTTACTACGTTAGCAACTTACACAGGATCAGTTAATAGTAGTTTAACTGCATTAAACGCATATAGTCAATCTCTTAAAAATGTATTTACTTTAGCAGGTTCCGATGTTACTATCGCAGGTACTGCAACGATAGCAGGAGATTTGGTTGTACAAGGTAATACAGTAACATTTAACACCACAACCTTAGTAGTTGAAGATAAACTCATAGAGTTAGCATCGGGTTCAACAAACGCAACCCAGGCCAATGGAGCAGGTATTTCAATTATAGGGGCAGGTGCAACACTTACTTATGAATCTACAAGAGATGCATGGACTTTCAATAAACCTCTTAGTGGTTCTGCATTTACTGGTTCGGTTAATGTTCCTGGCGGTGCAAGTACAAAGAGAATTGCATTCAGAGGAACAACGGATAATATAGAATTTGTAGCAGCACCAACTACAAATGGAGATTTGGTTCAATGGGATGGCAGTGGGTTCGTGATGAGCAATGTTATTGATGGTGGATCGTTTTAAATTTATAAATTAGATAATTAAACCCCTTCTAAAAAGAAGGGGTTTTTATTTATATAGTGATATTTATTGGAGTAGTATATACTACGTGTTGTTATTTTTTATAATAAAGGAATACCATATATATGGCTCAAAGTATTGTTTTAAAAAGGTCTGCTTTAAGTGGAAAGGTCCCTGGTACGGGTTCATTAAGTTTAGGTGAGATAGCAATTAATACCTTTGATGGTAGATTGTTTTTCAAAAAATCAGGTTCAGCAGAATCGGTAGAACACATCGTAACCACAAATTCAACTACAACGGGTTCAATTACTTTGACCAAAACTGGTTCTTTCGGAGAAATAGTTGTAACACAAGATGGTAACTTTCAGAGAGATATTTTCGTAACAAGAGATATTGTTACAAACGGAGATATTGATGTATTAGGAAGTTTGACAGCATCTTTGGCAAACGGATATATTTGGGTTGGTAATGGTTCTAATAAAACTATATTATCATCTACATCATCATTTATTACAAATTTAAGTCCATTAAATTCATATACAGCATCTATTGATACTAAGTTTTCTACACTTGCAACCTATACGGGATCAAACGATACAAAGTGGTCAACATTACAAAATGTAACATCATCACTTATAGCAAGAACAGGAAGTTATGCAACAACGAGTTCAAATTCATTTTTAGGAAATCAAACCATAACCGGAAGTTTAATAGTTTCTGGAAGTGCAAATATAGCAGTTTCTACGGCAACCATTTCATCACCATTTTCAGCTGGAAGTTACCCATTATCAATATCCGATGGAGTTTATACTTTCAACTTTGGATTTTATGCAAGTGGTGTAGGTTCTAATAGATTATCCATATATAGAAATGCATCACAGACTTATTTTGATAATAGTTCTGGTAATTTTTATTTCAATTCACCATTAATAGCAACTTCTTTATCAGGAATTATATACGCAACAAATGGAGTAGTATCTGGATCATCTCAAATAGTTTCTATATTAGAACCATTAAATGCATTTTCAGCATCGGTAAATCAATTCACATCATCCGCAAATAGTAGAATTAGTTCATTAGAAACTACCACCGCAAGTTTATTAGTAGAAACTTCTAATTTAGAAACATTTAGTGCAAGTGCATTAATTAGATTATCAAATTTAGAAAGTACTACCGCATCTTTAAACAATACAGAATATAGAATTTTCACAGGTAGTATATCCGCAAGTGTAAATATTGGTTCAACAATTTTTACAATTACGAGTGGTTCTAGTACATATTTTGCTATGGACAGTTCAGGACAAACTGCCATAGGTGGTGCGGTTGCAAGTGGATATAAATTAAGAGTTTATGGTGGTATTTGGGCAGATAGTTTACAACAATTACAAACATTAGCAGGTAGTTCCGGAGTAGGAAGTATAACTTTTTACGATCAAGGAACGTTGGCAATGAATTTATACGCATCACATGCGGCTGAGACTGTAAAAGGTTTCTTTACACTAAAAAGTCAAGATTTAACATATACCACACCTACATCACAAATACTCCACGCCGATACCGATTTCTTAGATCACCCAACAATGATTATAAGATCAAGAAACACATCGGCAAGTTCATTATATTTTCAAAACTACCATTACGCATCTGGTGCATTATTCGTAACAACACAACCAGATGGTGGTGATACAAGTTTTAGATTTAGACCGGGTAGAACCAATGAATCACTTTTGATAAATAGTGGTGGAGTAGTTGTCAAAGGAACATCGGTTGTTTCGGGTTCAATGAGAATAACAGGCGATTTAGTGGTATTAGGTTCGTCATCATTTCAAACTATAAGTTCTAGTATTGTAAATATTGGAGATAATCAAATTATACTTAATACATTCACACCTACTGTCAGATTTGGTGGTATAAGTGTAATAGATTCAGGTTCAGTAAATGAAACTGGATCACTTTGGTGGGATTCACAAAGAAACCATTGGTTATACGAACATCCATCTAGCAGTGCAGCACCATATAATTCGGCAATACTAATATCAGGCCCGTATAATACTGGAAGTTTAGGAAATGAAATCGGATTAACATCCAATAGACTGACTCTTGCAGTAGGTGAAGACCATATAAGTTCATCTCAAATTTATGTTGATAATACGACAGTTGCAATACCTGCAAATTTACAAGTAACGGGATCATTTGATTTACGGAATGCAGAATTTAATGCAACTGCATCAAATTCATCCGCAGGAAACGTATTGGTATCAACAAATCCGACAGCATCATATAATTCGGCATTTTATAATTATTCTATAACATCAGGAACAAATGCAAGAGCAGGACAAATAATGAGTATATGGAATGGTAATACGTTAAAATATACCGAAGTAACAACGACTGATATAGGAAATACATCAACTGCTGTATTCTCCGCATCATTGAGTGGAGGAAACATTTTATTACATTTGAGTTCTTCGGGTGTTTGGAATGTTAGATCAATTGTGAATTTATTATAAAAAAGTTGTATGGCATATTCGGATGGACCTAAAATAGTAACAAACGGATTAGTATTAGCATTAGATGCTGCTGATAAAAATTCTTATCCAGGTAGTGGTACTATTTGGAGGGATGTGAGTGGTAACAATAGAAACTTTACTTTAACCAATGGTCCCACCTATAATTCAGCCAATGGAGGTTCAATTGTGTTTGATGGTACTAATGACATAGCTACCTTGAATATAGCTAGTGATAATCCTATGAAGATACAGAACTTTATATTTGCTAATCACACATACGAGGTTTGGTTTAACCTATCTACTTTGACTCCATCATTAGCTGATAATACAGAACTCAGTCAAGCATTAATAGCATGGCCCGGATATCACAATGCTATTTATGTTAGTAGGACTAGTCCATCATCCTCTGTAACATTAACAACAAACTATTTATTTAATTCGACTTTAACAAACACATTTTCCGTAACCACAGATGTTACAAACATACTTAGACCAAATGCTTGGTTTTGCATTCATGATATTATAAACTATTCAGATACACAAAGCCTAGCTTATATAAATGGTACTAACTTATATGTAACAGGATCTGTACCTACATCTAGTATGACGTCTGCTCAAGGGCCATTTCCAAACACTATTAATATAGGAGGCGCATCAGTTACTAATAATTACAAATCACTAATGCAAAACGGTAGAATAGCTAGCGTAAAGTTATATAATCGTGCACTTTCAGCCGCAGAAGTCCAACAAAACTATAACGCACAAAAATCACGCTTCGGCTTATAACTATGGGAATATCAGTAGGACCAAATATAATTGAAGATGGATTAGTATTATCATTAGATGCTGCCGATAAAAATTCTTATCCTGGTAGTGGAACTATTTGGAGAGATTTGAGTGGAAATAATAATGGAACTCTAACTAATGGGCCTACATTTAATTCTACAAATGGAGGAAGTATTGTTTTTGATGGAGTTAATGATTATATTACTGGAAGTGTAGGAACTTTGAATGCTCCATTTACATATGAATTTTTTGGTAAATTTACCAATGTATCACAATCTAATTATGAATACTTTGGAAACATAGGTTCAACGGGAACAAATACTATGATATCTATATCAAAATTGGGAACTCAGGATCCAAATACCGCATATCATGGATTTATGTATGTATATCCTGGATTTGCAGATGCAGTTAAAACAAATATAGATTTAAGAACTACAAATTATTTACATTTGGTCGTTGTTACATTAACATCGGCACCATATATAAAAATATATAAAAATACACTAGAAGGTTCTATGGTAGATAATTTATCAGGAGTAATTAATACCAATGGAAATTATAAGATAGGAGTTTGGCAAACTACTTGGTGGTTAAATGGTAACATAGCATCTCACAGAATTTATAACAGAGCGTTAACATCATCAGAAATCCAACAAAATTATAACGCACAAAAATCACGTTTTAATCTATAAGTTATGTCAACACAATATGCTTTTGGAAAAATAGTAACAGATGGATTAGTATTAGCATTAGATGCAGCAGATAGAAATTCTCATTCAGGTAGTTATACTCCTATTTGGAGAGATTTATCTGGAAATAATATTAATGCTACCCTAAATAATTTTGTAAACTTTACTAGTTTACCATCCACAACTACATTTGATGGTGGAGATGATTATGCTGCTATACCATATAATTCAAATTTTAATTCAATGGTATGGACACTATCCTGTTGGGTTAAACTAACGGTGACTCCACAAAGTTATGATTGTATTATATCCAGAGATTTCTACGATGGAGTAATAAGTTTTTATATAGATTGTGGATTGGATACTGATAATAAATTTAGAGCAGGTACATATAAGGCAACTCCGGATACTAGGTATGAAATATCATCTACAAGTAGTATAAGTTCTAGAATAGGATTATGGACAAATATTGTAATATATAGAACTTCCGATTATAAAGTAGGAATGTTTATAAATGGTATTAAAGAAACGGAAACTACATTTGGATCAGTAGATTTTGCAAGTACAAATGCCAACTCAGGGTTAACATTGGGAGCACTTAATTTGACTGGCACAATAGATAGACATACTACTATGCATATGGCAAGTGTACATTTTTATAATAGAGCCCTATCTACATCGGAAATAACTCAAAATTATAATGCACAAAAATCACGATTTAATTTATAAATTATGGCATACGAAAATAGAGAATTTATGATTTTTAATGTTTCCGAAATTGGAAATATAAACTTTAATGAAGTATTGGAAACATCATCTGAGACGGTAAGAAAATCGGTAGATAAAACAAAAACATTTGTTAAATGGGATGGTACTGAAATACCGCAATCTGTTAATTCATTAACAACAAAGGAAGGGCCATACACATATTCTCAAATTTTAGAAATACTTTCTACATCCGAATGGACTAATGAAAGTATAATCTAAAAGGAATATATTTATAACTACCTGTTGGAAGTGAAAACAGATTAAATTATGCCAAACGAATTCAAAGTCAAAAATGGTCTTATTGTAGACCAAGGTGGGATAAGTGTAACTGGATCTATATTATTAACCGGTTCATTATCCGTAGTATCATCAGGTTCATCCGTATTTTCAGTTGATGGAACTTCTGGTCGTTTGTTTCAAATTGATGACTCACTTTCGGGTTCACTATACTCAATAAATACAGCAGCAGGATTACCAATAATAGAAGCATTTTCGGATAACACTGTCCGTATTGGACAATTTGGTAGAAAAGCATTATTCGTTTCACAATCAAAAGTAGGTATTGGAAAAGAAACTGACCTAAATGGAATTTTAGATGTTAGTGGAAGTGTAACAATAACAGGTTCACTATTCGCAAGAGGAAGTGGTTCGACAATAGTATCAATAAGTGGTAGTATTGGTGAATTATTCAAAGTAATAGATACACCAACAAACATACTTGCGGAATTAGTATCGGGAAGTTATATGGCATTACAAGTTAGAAATGATTTACTTTATACAAGTGGTGCATTTGAAGCGGGTGGTACTATTACCGGAAGTTATTTTGTAGCAACTAATAACGGAAATGGAACAAACTTTAAAGTAGGAGATGATGCGTGGATTGGTGATGTGAACCTTGCAAATACAATTCAATTAACGGGTCAACAATCTGCTACAAGTGGGCATGTTAAATTTGGAAGTGGCACATCTAATCCTGTTTTAGGGGCAAATAATTCATCCACATTAGAACTAACAGGTTCATTGAGTATAAGTGGTTCACTAACTATACAAAATAGACCAGCATTTAGAGTAACAGGAGCAGGAGGTGCGAAAACTGCAGTAACAACGTTATCTGGAAGTTACTTAAATGTAGATTACCAACAAGGTGGTGGATGGAATAACTCAACGGGTACATTTACTGCACCAATAGCAGGATTGTATCAGGTAAACGTTGTAGTTAGAACAAATTCAAATAGCTTAGGTACAATATCTCAATTGATAGTATATAAAAATAATACAGGTGGTGCAACTGGAACTGCTCAAATAATGGTTGAATTTGCGGCAAATACTACAATGAATCATGCTGGTGGTAGTACTATTTCTAAATTGGCAGTTGGCGATACACTTAAAATGGTAGTAACTGTCGGTGAGATTAGTTTTGACGTTAACGATAATTTTTCGGTAGCATACATTGGATAAATATAAGTTATGGGGTTAATAATTTATAATGGTACATACAAACAATACGGAGGTGGATTAATAGTTCAAAACTATCCATCTAACACACCTCCAAATTCGGCAACACCAAGCGTTACCCCATCAATAAGCGTTACTCCAAGTATTACTGCTACCATCACGCCAACCGCATCGGTGACACCATCGTTAACACCAACTCGTACCGCATCCGTTACACCATCCGCATCGGTTACTCCAACTAATACTACAACTCCAAGTCGTACACCATCCGTAACTGCATCCATTACTCCAACCAACACGGTCACCCCTAGTATAACACCAAGTATCACTGCTTCCATTACTCCAACTAATACCGTGACACCATCGTTAACACCAACTCGTACCGCATCAGTTACCCCAACCGCTTCAGTTACTCCAAGTGCAACAGCCTCAATTACCCCAACTTCTTCAGTTACTCCCTCCGTAACACCTTCAATAACGCCTACAAATACTGTAACTCCATCTGTAACCGCATCAGTAACTCCCACAAATACCACCACACCGAGTGTTACTCCATCCGTAACTGCTTCCATCACTCCAACTAATACTACAACACCAAGTATTACTCCAACTCGTACTGCTTCCATCACACCAACAAATACTGTAACCCCATCGGTAACTCCAAGTGTAACCGCTTCAATAACACCTACAAATACTACAACACCTAGTATCACTCCGAGTGTAACTGCTTCAATAACTCCAACTAACACTACAACACCAAGTGTAACACCAAGCGTAACCGCTTCAATAACACCTACAAATACTAGAACTCCAAGTATAACACCAAGTGTAACCGCTTCAATAACACCTACAAATACTACCACACCATCGGTAACACCAAGTATCACTGCTTCCATTACTCCAACTAATACTACCACACCAAGTATTACACCATCACGTACACCATCAATAACACCAACCGCTTCAATAACACCAAGTATCACTGCCACTATTACACCAACCAACACCACAACACCAAGTGTTACCCCATCTATAACTGCTTCAATAACACCTACAAATACTACCACACCATCGGTAACACCAAGTATCACTGCTTCCATTACTCCAACTAATACTACCACACCTAGTGTTACACCAACTCGTACTGCTTCAATTACTCCAACCAACACTACAACACCGAGTGTAACTCCGAGTGTAACTGCTTCAATAACTCCAACTAATACTACAACTCCAAGTATTACACCAAGTAGGACTGCTTCTATCACTCCAACTGCTTCGGTCACACCAAGTATCACTCCATCAATAACTCCAACTAATACTGCAACCCCTTCAGTTACACCAACTCGTACTGCTTCAATAACTCCTACTAATACTGCAACACCTTCGGTTACTCCAAGTATAACTGCTTCAATAACTCCTACTAATACTGCAACACCTTCGGTTACTCCAAGTATAACTGCTTCAATAACTCCAACTAATACTGCAACACCTTCGGTTACTCCAAGTATAAC
>JACCDW010387586.1_pt1 | contig 103145 bp, 100 predicted proteins | sample 7449781 | NCBI WGS metagenome assembly JACCDW01 (sample SAMN15323449, study PRJNA562643) | freshwater metagenome | isolation source: river surface water | place: USA:Blue River Watershed | collected 2017-08-18 | reverse complement strand
GGGATACGGAATGTCATGGCTTGGCTCCCTGCAGGGTGGCGGGGTCGATCACATCACCCCACACATGCGGATAAGGCGGGGCGACGCCATGCTTGACGGCCCACAGATACCAGTTGTCGACCACGGTGCCGGTCAGCAGGATGCCGATACCGCCGGTCAGCGGGCACAGCACGGCGAACCACCAGGCCCAGCGGTGGATGGATTCCATCGTCGCGTTGAAGCCCATGGTCCAGCGCCAGAACAGCGCCGCACGCTCGGTGGCGGTGCCGCGATCGACGATCTGCTCGATCTCGCGCTCGCCGCCGTAACGACCCACCGCGAGGATGGTCGCGCCGTGCATCGCGAACAGCAGCGCCGAGCCGTACAGGAAGGCGATCGACAGTGCATGGAAGGGGTTGTAGAACAGGTTCCCGTAGCGCAGCGAGAAGGCTGCCGTCCAGTCGAGGTGCGGGAAGATACCGAACGGCACCGCCTCGCCCCACGAACCCATCAGCACCGGACGGATCAGGCCCAGCACCAGGAACAGCCAGATCGCGGCAGCAAAGGCCCACGCGATGTGCGTGCCCATGCCGAGTGCGCGCGCTCGGCGGTAGACATTGGCCCACCACAGCATCACCGAGATGGTCAGGAACAGGCCGCAGATCTGCCACCAGCCGCCCTGGTTCAAGGGCGCGAGCTTCAGGCCGTTGCCCGGCGCCGGCGGATCCAGCGACAGCCAGAACAGCTGGCGCACGAACTGCACCGGGTCCCAGTTCACCGAGGCCAGCATGTTCATGCCGATGATGGTGAAGGCGAATACGCCGAACAGCAGCGACATCGTGCCCAGCACGCCGAGGTAGATCGGGCCGATCTGCGCGTTGCCGAGGCGGCCCGCCAGATGCAGCAGGAAGGGCTTGCCGCTGCGCGACAGCGCCGGCTTGTCCTGCGGTATGCCATCGTGCAAGGGTCCGGTGACCTGCACGGTGGTGAAAAGATTTTGGTACTCAGCCATCGTGCGCTCCTTATCGGTTCCAGATCGGCATGTTCAGCCACCAGCTCCACCATTCGGGCCAGCCGCGGCTCCAGAACGGTCCCGAGATCACGATGCACAGTGCCGAGAACAGCACGGCTGCGAGCGCGAGGAACAGGCCGAGGCGGTGGATGCCCAGCGTGCCGACCGAGTAACCGACCAGGTCGCGGAAGTAGGTGTCTTCATGTTCCGGCGTCTTCACCACTGCGCCCGTTGGCGGATTGGTGGACGACAGCACCAGGCCGCCGTGCATCGACAGCGCGAGCGCCGTCGCGAAGAAGAAGCTGATCGCGATCATGTGCGCCGGGTTGTAGTGGAAGTGCAGGTACTGGTAGCCGACGTTCGACACCCAGTCGAGGTGGCTGAAGATCCCGTACGGGAAGCCATGACCCCACGCGCCCATCAGCACCGGACGCACCACATTCAGCGTGACGAACGCGAGGATCGCCACCGAGAACGCGACCGGTACATGCAGCCCCATGCCGAGCTTGCGACAGATCTCCACTTCCCGCAGCGCCCACGACCCGAAGGCGCCGATCGCGCACACCGTGATCAGTTGCCACAGCCCCCCTTGCAGCAGCGGCGCGAAGCGCAGCCCCCAGGACAGGTCGGGCGGCGCGATGTTGATCTGCCAGACATTCCAGGTCGGACCCTGCGATGCACCCCACAGGATCAGCGCGGTGCCGAGGAAGCTGAAGAAGATCGTGGTGACGCCGAAGAAGCCGACATAGAAAGGACCTACCCAGAAGTCGAACAGGTCACCGCCCACCAGGGTCCCGCCGCGTACGCGGTATTTTTTTTCAAAACTCAACATGCCCATGAGCGAGCCCTCCAGCAGGAGATGAACAGGTTCATCCCCGGTTCAATTCGGTAAGGGCAGCGACACGCAACCACACCGTGCCACCGCCCGCCACTGCAACAGTGGACTTACGACGATGCCTTCGGCATCGGCGCGTTCTGGGCCGTCGCCGCGGGTTTCGCGCCGTCGAGCCAGTTGAACTTGTTCGTCGAAAGCAGGATGAGGTGAATCATCGCTGCCAGGCCGAACAAGAAGATCCCCTGGATGACCATTGCTCGCAGAGGATCGTACAGGCGCCATATTCTCCACATGGTTCCTATCTCCCTATAAAGTGTGTGACATGAATGAATACACTGCGGCTTGCACGCCGCCGAACATGGACTTGCAACTCTCGGCGCCAGGCAGCCAGCTGCGCCAGGGCATGCCGGTCAGCGAGCTGACCAGTGCGATGACGAGTACGACGGTGAAGCCCAGTGCGAAGATCATCCTGAAGGTCATGCTCTCGTCCTTCAGGTAACGTTCCGTATTCGGTGAAGTGGTAGCCATAGCGGATTCCTTAAGGTGAATGACGGTCCGGGATCAGGTGATCCAGGGACGCCATGCCCACACCAGTGCGTGGGCGATCACAGCGACCAGCGTGAAACCCACCATCCCTTGCATGTAATACGCATGGAATTCCTGGGCTTCGTCATCGGTCAGGCCGGAGATGCTCTTCCTATCTGCCATCAGAACGCTCCTTCAAATTGACCTTGCGGCCAGTGGTGCGTACAGCCCCGCAACCTTGGGCGTCCGCGGCGGATTGCCACGACATTCTTGCGGTCGCATCGCGCAGGCTCATGCAGCCTCTCCGATGCGCAGCGACTCTCTTGCTCTTGCCACTCTGTCGGCCGACACGCTGGCCTCGCCGGCGCGGCGCGCGTCGCGCTCGGCGCGGTCGCGGATCTGCTTTGCCGCCGAGATCTGCACCAGCACGGGCTCGGCGGCGACCAGGTCAGCCAGCAGCTCGCGCGCATCGTCATCCCACGCCGCCTGAGCGCGCGCCGGCGTCGGGTCGACGCGGTCCATCTCGCTGCCCAGCGGCAGGATGTTGAACAGCGCATCGAACAGGCAGTTGCAGAACTCCTGCACCAGATAGGTCGCGCCGGCATAGCCCATGAAGGGCGTGCCGGTGTGGCGGCGGATGATCGAACCCGGGAACGAGGCCGGGATGAACGACGGCTTCATCGGCGAGGCCGCGCCGCCTTCGGCGAGGTACATGCGCTCGTTGTAGCTGCCGTACATGACCAGCGGCGGCTTCTCGCGCACCAGCTGGCGTATCGCTTCGTTGTCGGTCTTTTCGCCCGGCTTGCGCGCGACCGCGAAGTTGCACGGCATGCCCAGCTCGTCTTCAAGGAAGTGGCGGATGCCGCGCGCGTAGGTATCGCTGGCGACCACCGCGAAACTGGCGGTACCGAAGAAGTCTTGCGTGACCGAGCGCCACAGGTCCCACACCGGCTTGATCGTGGTGTGCTTTTCGCGCTCGATGAAAGGCTCGGGATCGAGGTGCAGCAGTTCACCGAGCTTGCGCAGGAACTTGGTGGTGCTGTGCAGGCCGATCGGCGCCTGCAGGTAGGGGCGATCCAGCGCCTCGCACAGCAGGCGGCCGAACTCGCGGTACATGCAGATGTTGACGTCAGCGTCGGCCAGCTTCTGCACGTCGGCCAGGTGGCTACCCAGCGGGAACACCATGTTGATCTCGGCGCCCAGGCCTTCGACCAGGCGGCGGATTTCCGCGAGATCGCTCGGCATGTTGAAGGTACCGTAGCTGGGGCCGATGATGTTCACGCGCGGCTTCTCGCCCGGTTCGCGCTGATCGAAAGGCTTGCGCTCGGGGACATGGCGCAGGCCGTACTCGGTCCACAGCCACAGCATCGCGCGGTTCGCGCACTGCCACTGGTCTTCATCAATGGTACGCGGCAGGAAGCGCAGGATGTTGGTGCCCTCGGGCGTGACGCCGCCACCGATCATCTCGGCGATCGAGCCGGTGACGACCACGGCCGGCAGGTCCGGATCCAGCGTGCCATGCGCGCGCTTCATCGAGCCTTCGGTGCCCTCGCGGCCCAGCTGTTCTTCAGCCAGACCCGTGACCACGATCGGCAACTCATGCGGCGGCAGCGCGTCGGTGTAATGCAGCACCGACGTGACCGGCAGGTTCTCGCAGCCGACCGGACCGTCGATGATCACCTGCAATCCCTTGATCGCGGTGAACACATAGACTGCGCCCCAGTAGCCGCCTGCGCGGTCGTGGTCGATGATGTTCATATCATCTCCTCCGCCTTGCGCTTCTTCGCGGCTTTCTCGAGGCGACGGCGCGTCTCCACTCGGAATTCCGGACGCTCGGTTGGCTGCTCTTGCCAGACACCGGCACGGTCGCCCTGCCCTGCGTCACCGAAGAAATCCTTCATCGCATCCATGCGGTTCTTGTTGCCGATGGCTGCATTGATCACGGTCGCCAGCGAGCCGGCGCCGGCCGGGCCCATCAGCGGGCGTGCAGAGATCAGGTTCGTGAAATACAGCGACGGCAGCGACAGCTCTTTTGCTGCCTGCACCACCGGCGTGGTGCCGATCGCCAGGTCGGGCTTGAATTCATTGACGGCCGCGATGTCCTGCTCCAGCGAGGCGCGGTACTGCACATGCACGCCGCGCGACTGCAGCCAGTCGAGGTCGGATGCGCTGGCTGCGGTCTGCGGGCAGGCCGTGCCGACGTAGCGCAGGTCGGCGCCACTCTCGACCAGCAGGCGCGCCACCAGCAATTCGGAGCCTTCATAGCCGGACAGCGTGATGCGGCCCTTGATCGGCGTCGCCGACAAGGCGCCGCGGATGGCCGGCAGCATGCGGTTCTTCGCGCCGTCGATCAGCTTCTGCTCGACATTGCACGCATTGCCGATCGCCTGCAGCCAGGCTTCGGTGCCGTCATGGCCGACCGGCGCGGAACCGACCGCTGCGCGACCGGCAGCCTCGAACTCGCGCAGGCTGGCGGTGTAGAAAGGATGGATCGCGGCGACGGCGGCGCAGTCCAGCGCCGCATACAGCTCGCGCCATTCGCGTGTCGGCACCACCGGGCCGGCGGCGAGGCCCAGCATGTCGAGCATGCCGCCGATGATCATCGGGTCGGCCGGGAACATCTCGCCCAGCAGCGTGACGGTCGGCTTGTCGCTGATGCCGCCGCGCGGCGCGGCCACCGGGCCGGCGGCGATCTCGGAACGTGCATAGCGCAGCATCGCCGCTGCCAGTACGTCTTTCGCTTCCGCGTGCGTGGGCACGCCAAAGCCCGGCACGTCGATGCCGATCACGCGCACGCCATTGATTTCCTTCGGTAGGATCTGCAGCGGCACGCCGGACGCGGTCGGCACGCACAGGTTGATGACCACGATCGCGTCATAGCGCTCGGGATCGGCTTCCTTGTGCACGGCGTCGCGGATGTCTTCGAACAGCTTGCCCGTCACCAGCGACTCGGAGTTGAACGGTACATAGCCGACGCTGCGGCGCGCGCCATAGAAATGCGACGTGAACGTCAGGCCATACACGCAGCAAGCCGAACCGGACAGGATGGTGGCGGTACGGCGCATGCGCAGGCCGACGCGCAGCGAACCGAAGGCCGGGCACATGCTCTGCGGCTGATCGTGCGGTCCCTTCGGATAGTCGGCCTGGTACTGGTCCAGCGTACCGCCCTTGCCGGCCGCGCGCGCGGCCGCATCCATCTGCTCGCGCCCCGAATGGCAGCCGACGCCGTCACCCAGGGCGGCAGCGGCCTGCACGGCGCGTGCTTCGGCAATCGGGATCACGGGGCGGTTCATCGGTCTCAGGCCTCGTCGTAGATGACTTCGAGCGAAGGCTTCACGACCAGGTCGCGGCCCATCATGTCGGCGTCCGTCGCGGGCACCAGCACCACGTCGCGGCCAACGGTATCGGCCGAGAACAGCCCGAGCAGGTCTTCCTGCGACAGCGGCTTGGGTCGCTGCGGCGGGGCGTCGGCCACGTTCTGCGCGAGGGCCGCGAAGAGCTCGCCCCATGGACCATCGGGACGGCCGACGATCTCGTAGCTGGCGCTCTTGCGGCGAATGTCCTCGTTCGCAGGTATGGCCGACAGTACCGGGATGCCGGCCTGAGCTGCAAAGGCCTGCGCCTCCCCGGTACCGTCGTCTTTATTGATCACCATGCCGGCCACGCCGACATTGCCGCCGAGCTTGCGGAAGTACTCGACGGCGGAACAGACATTGTTGGCGACATACAGCGACTGCAAGTCGTTGCTGCCGACCACGATCACTTTCTGGCACATGTCGCGTGCGATCGGCAGGCCGAAGCCGCCGCAGACCACGTCGCCCAGGAAATCGAGCAGCACGTAGTCGAAACCCCAGTCATGGAAGCCGAGTTTTTCCAGCAGCTCGAAGCCGTGGATGATGCCGCGCCCGCCGCAACCGCGTCCGACCTCGGGTCCGCCAAGCTCCATCGCATAGACGCCGTCGCGCTTGAAGCAGACGTCGCCGATGGCGACCGGCTCGCCGGCGAGCTTTTTCTTCGACGACGTCTCGATGATGGTCGGGCAGGCCTTGCCGCCGAACAGCAGCGACGTGGTATCGCTCTTCGGGTCGCAGCCGATCAGCAGCACTTTCTTGCCTTGCTGCGCCATCATGTACGACAGGTTGGCCAGCGTGAAGCTCTTGCCGATGCCGCCCTTGCCATAGATGGCGATGATCTGCGTGTCCTTCTTCGCTTCGCCAGTGGGCGCGGGATCGGGATCAATCGCTGCTTCTGCACGCAGGCGCTCCTTCTGCATGAAGTGCACCGGTGCTGGCTGGAGTCCGTCGGGGTTGCTCATGGGGTTCGTCTCCAGTCGAGGATCATTTTCAGGCAGTCCGGATCGTCGAACGCGGTGCGGTACGCGAGATCGGCGGCATCCGGGCTGCTGCGGTGGGTAATCAGGTCATCCAGTGACAGCCGGCCGCCTTCGACGAGGTCGCGCACGGCCAGCAGCTCCTGCGGCTTCCATTGCGCGGCCACGCGCATGCGCACTTCGCGCATGAAGGCCGGCGCAAACGCGAAGCGAAGGCTCTCGTCGTAGAAGCCCGCGAGCACGATCTCGCCATTGCTCGCGCAGCGCGCGATCAGCGTGTCGAGAATGGCGGCGTCGCCGCTGACATCGACGATGCAGCGGTAGTTGGTACGCGAGTCTTCCTTGGGATCGATCACGGGGTAGCCAGCGGCGCCATGACGGCGCGCGGGGTTGGTGTCCCAGACCACCGGCGTTGCACCTGCAAGCACGGCGATGCGCGCGATCATGCGGCCCAGCACGCCGTGGCCGACGATCAGCTCGGGCATGGGACCGCCGCTGCCGTGCACGGCGTGGTAGGCGGTGGCTGCCAGCGCCAGCAGCGTGCCGCGCTCGCCAAGGTCTTCGGTGATGCGCAGCGCGCGCAACGCCGGAATCACCACGCGCGACGCCGCGCCGCCAAACAGGCCGCGCACCTCGCCGTAGCAGGCGGCACCGGGCACGAACACGAGTTCGCCGGGGGTATAGGTGGTATTGGCGCCGGCCTGCGTCACGCGGCCGACCGATTCATAGCCGGGCACCAGCGGATAGCCCATGCCGGGGAAAGACGGCATGCGGCCGGACCACAGGAGTTTTTCGGTGCCGGTGGAAATGCCGGACCAGCAGATGTCGACCACAAGGTCGTTATCGGTGGGCGGGACCAGCGGCAGCTCGCGCAGCTGCAGCGACAGCGGCTTGTCGACGACAACGGCGACCGCGGAGGCTGTCATGCCTGCCTCCAGGGTCTGGGTTCTTGCACAGTCATCCGGGGGTGATGCTGGCTCATGGTGTCCGCCTGGCCGGTCAATTTGTGTCATTTTATGTTGACACTAGTCTATGTCAACCTTTTTTAACGATTATTTGGTCCTGCGGGCGGCGAGGACCCGCACCTGCAGCGGAATCCGGGTCGGCAACAGCCGCGCGCCGGCAAATCCGGCCGCTTCCAGCAGCTGCACCAGCCGGGCCGGCGTGCGCGCCTGGCCCCGGCCCATGGCCAGCAGGTAAAAACCGAAATACGCATCGCCCATGGCCTCGGCGCCCGGGGTGCCGGCCATCGGCTCGGCCAGCAGCAGCGTGCCGCCGGGCGGCAACGCGCGCCACGCGGCCTTCAGAATGGCCAGCGCGCGCTCGTCGTCATGGTCGTGGATCACCCGCACCAGCGACACGATGTCGGCGCCGGTCGGCAGTTCGTCGGACAGGAAATTGCCGCCCACCGCCTGCGCGCGGCCCGCGATGCCCGCTGCCGTGAAGCGCTGCCTGGCGCGCTCGGCCACGGCCGGCAAGTCGAACAAGGTCAATTGCAAGTGCGGCGCACGCTCTGCGACGCTGCACAGGAAGCGCCCTTCTCCCCCGCCCACATCGAGCAGCCGCTGATGCGCGTCGAACGGATACGCATCGAGGATCTCGGCGGCGACCAGCGGCTGGGATGCAGCCATCAACTGCGAATAGCTGCCCACCTTCTCCGGCGCCAGCGCCGCCGCGTGGCTGGGCGCGTCATCGGCGGTGTACGGGTAGAAGCCCGACAGCGCCGGCGGCGGGCCGCTGCCGCGCAGCAGCGCGACCGGGTCGGCCAGGTCCGCATACAGCGTGTGGTGGTGACGCACCATCGCCAGCACCGCTTCGTTGTCGACCAGCGGCGCACCGAGCACGCCGAGGCCGTAGCGCGGCTCGCCGCCGGCGCCATCGGCGCGGCGCTCGAGCAGCCGCAGCGACACCGCCGCGGCCAGCAGCCGCTCGGTAGCCTCGACCGACAGTCGGCAATGGTCGGCCAGCGTCGCCAGCGTCATCGGTCCGGCTGACAGCCGCTTGAACAGGTCCAGCTGTACGCACGCCGCCAGCACCTGCGAATAGACGAAGCCGGCGACGAGATCAAACAGCTCGCGTGCGCGCCGCTGCGCGACCGGGCGCGTCAGCGCGAAGCCGGAGGCGATGCGATGAAAGGCGGGACTGGCCAGCAGGCGATCGCGCCAGCCGAGCAAACGGTCTGCGAGCGACAGGGTCGCGGTGGTCATGGTTCAGGCCGCGACACGCGTGATGCTTGGTGCGAGCTTGCGCGTGAGCTCTTGCGGCACCAGGCGCTTGGCCTCGAGCCGCACCAGCGTGCGCAGCTGCGCGGAGCCGCGGCAGCTGGGGATCGCCGCGCTGGCATAAGCAATCAGCTTGTCGAACAGCTGGATCGCGCCCGACAGGCCCAGCTCGGCCGCCGAGCTGGGCCGGCCATGGGTTGCGTCCTGTCCGGCCGGCTTGCCGAGTGTCTCGCTGTCGAGCGCGACATCGCGAATGTCGTCGGCCACCTGATAAGCCTCGCCCAGACATTCGCCGAGCGAGCGCCACGGTTCGGCGTTTGCGCCGGCGGCCTGCGCACCGGCGACCGTGGCAGCGACAAACAATGCGCCGGTCTTGGCGCGCTGATATTCGGTAAGCGCGACGCGCGATTCACATTCCCACGCCTGCCCGGCGATGATGCCCGACGGCGCGCCAACGGCCGCCGCCAGCGTCTGCAGGAGGGGTGCCAGTTGCGCCGGGTGCGCGGCACCGGCGGTGGCCAGTTGCTGGAAGGCGGTGACGATCAGCGCATCGCCGGCCAGCACCGCCAGGCGCTCGCCATGCGCCGCGAAGACCGACGGGCGGCCGCGGCGCGTCAGCGCGTTGTCGAAGCAGGGCAAGTCGTCGTGCACCAGCGATGCGCAATGCATCAGTTCGATCGCCGCGCCGGCACTCGCCGCCAGTGACAGGTCTTCCGCGCCACAGGCCTGGGCGACGGCCAGCGTCAGCTGCGGCCGGATGCGGGCACCGCCGGGAAACACGGCGTCGCGCATGGCCAGTGCGAGCCGTGGCGGGCCGACGGCGCCCTGTTGCGCTGCCAGCGCGGCCTCGAGGGCCGCTTCAATGCGATCGATGTTTTCCATGACGCCCCCGAAGGAAGCCGGACGGTTCCGGCTGGTGTCATGTAAGTTATTTCTGTCAAGTCGGAATGTCAAGTTTTATTGACATTACGGATGTTGACAGCGGGGTTGTTCGGGCGGGCGCCCGCGGGCTTGCGAAGGCTGGCTTGCGAAGGCTGGCTTGCGAAGGCTGGCTTGCAGGGGCTGGCTTGCACACGCGCTTGCCGGCGGTCCGGATCACTGCGGCGAAAGCGGTGGGTCGCGGTCGCCGCGTTGCCGCACGGCTGGCTGCTGCTCGGCTGGCTGCTGCTCAGCTGGCTGCTGCTCGACTGGCTGCCGCTCGCCTGCCTGCTGCTCGCTCCGCAGCTGTTCGCGGCGCCGCTGCTGCTCGCGGCGCACGTCGCGGATCTGCCAGAGCGCGAACGCGATCGGCAGCGCGCCGGACATCAACAGCTCGATCCACAGTGCCATGTGCCCTCCTCAATCCAGCCCGACCGCATGACTTACGTCTTTCAGCAATTGCACGCAGAGCTCGGGCCTTTCCTCGTGCGCGAGGTGGCCGAGCTGCGGCCAGGTCAGTTGCATCGCCAGCGACAGCCGCGACGCGACCATCGACGCCTGCGACGGCGGTACCGTCAGGTCGCGACCGGCCGCCACCAGCCAGACCGGCAGCGACAGCCGCGACAATGACGCGCCCAGCGGCCCGAGGTCCCAGTGCGCCATCATCGCCAGCGCCGCCTTCACATGGCCGGGACTGCGCAGCAGGCGCGCATACAGTTGCACGCCCTCGTCATCCAGCACCGAGCCGGTGCCGTCCAGCAGCCTGCGCACGATCGCGAGGTCATTTGCCTGCCGCGCGAAGTAGCGGGCGACCAGCTGGCCCGACGACATCAGGCGCGCCAGTGGCGAGAACAGCGCACCGGCCAGCCCGCCGAAACCGACGAACGCACCGTTCAGGCTGACCAGCGCCTTGGGCCGGGCCAGTCCGTCCAGCACCAACTGCGCGCCGATTGCGGCACCAGCCGAGTGGCCGACGACCAGGTCGGGTTCGAACTGCAAGGCCGACAGCAACGCGCCGACGCTGTGCGCCATGCCCGGCAAGGACTGGCCTGACAGCGGCGATGACAGGCTGGTGAATGCATGGCCGGGCAGGTCCGGCACCAGCACCCGGCAGCGCTGCGCGAGCAACGGCGCAACGGCGCGCCAGGAATGGCTGGACGATCCGGTGCCATGCAACAGCAAGACCGACGTCCTGCGGGTGCTGCGCGCGGCGGCGTCATTGACAGCAGCATCGACGCCAGCCGCGGTCACAGCATCGCTGGCAGCGCCTTCCCCCGGACCGAACTGCTGCACATGCCAGCGCAGCCCGCCGGCGTCGACGAAGCGGCTCGCACTGCGGTTCGGCCAGTCGCGGCCGTCCGTGTCCCAGTCGAGGAGATCACGCAATCCGCTGCGCCCCTGCATGCAGGCTGCCGCGCACCGATTGCGCGAGACGCTCGGCCCCTGCATACGGCAACGGCAGGTATTGCGCACGCATCGCCTGTGCAAGCTCGGCCGCTTCGCGCTGGGGCTTGGGTGAGGTATCGATCAGCAGCACCGACCATTGCCGTTGCGCGAGCTGGCGGCCCGACTGCAGCGCATCCTGCATCGCGCGCTCACGGCCGCCGCTGCCATCGCGCGCGACATTGGCGCGGCCGTCGGTCAACAGCACGACCAGCGGCGACTGGCCGCGCCGTGCGATGCCATCGGCCAGCTCGGCAGCCGCATCGAGCGCATGAGCGATTGGCGTACCGCCGCCGCCGGGCAAGCCAGCCAGACGGCGCTTGGCATTGACCAGCGAACGCGTCGGCGGCAGCAACAGCTCGGCCTGCCGCCCGCGGAAGGCGATCACCGCAACCTGGTCGCGCCGTACATAGCAATCGGCGAGCAGCAGCTCGACCGCGCCCTTCGCTTCGGCGAGGCGGTGCATGGCTGACGAACCGGATGCATCGACGACGAACACGGTCGTGGTTGCCGATTTCTGCCGGATGCGGCGCACATGAAAATCTTCGGCCCTTACCAAGACGCGGGGCGTTACTGCTGTCGCTGTCGCTGATGTCGGCGCCATCGACTGCCGCAGCCTTTGCCACGGCGCCGCGGCGCGCAAGGTATCGATCAGGTGCAGGCGCTGCCCGCTGGCCGGCGGTGCCCGCTTCGATCCGACCGGCCGGCCACGCTGGCCGCCGCTGGCCTGCGCACCGGCGCGGCCAGCGGTCGCGCGCGGCAATGCGGCACCGGACAACAGGCGTGCCAGCAGGCCCGCCGGGATGGCGGCCTGTGCTGCTTCGAGCACGCGATCTTCCATCGCAGCTTGCGTGCGATCAGTTTCGGCATGGTCCGGTTCAGGGTCGGGCGCGTCATGATCCTGTGCCTGACGGGATTCATCCTGCTGCGGTTCTTCCTGCCGGGGTTCATCCTGTTGCGCCGCGGACTGCGGCGGCTCGTCGGGGACATCACTGTCCTGCTCGTCGGCCTGTTCGGGCGGCGGCTCGTCGTCAGGCGCCTCGGCAGCCGCCGATGGCCATTGGGTTGCGCGCGGCGCGAGTACCAGTGCGGCGGCGATCTGCACATCATCTTCGCTGCATTCGCGATTGCCATCGAGCGCAGCGCTGGCACGCGCGACCGCCAGCGCCAGCAATGGCGAACGCATCGAATCGACCCCCAGCGCCAGTGCCGTCGCGCACAGCGCGGCGCTGGCCGCATCGGGGGCCGTGACGCCCGCCAGTCGCTCTGCCGCAGCAAGCACATCGCCGCTGCTGATGGCGGTCGAGGGCATGCGCTCATCCAGCGCAACGGACGGCGACACCGAACGCAAATCAATATCGAAGGCCAACCGGTCGGCCAGCGCTACGGGCACGCCGGGATCGTCGGCCAGTCCCTCGTCGAGCGCGACCACGCCCAGGCGTGCAGGCCGCCGGTCGCACAGGCCATCGCGCTCGAGCAGCACCTCGCGCCGGTCGAGTGCGGCGGCGATGCGCGCGGCGGCACCCGCCGGCAGACGCTCGGCCATTGGCAGCACCAGCACGCCCCGATCGGACGACGCCAGCACACCGGCCTGCAGCACCGGACGACCGGCGGCCAGCGTCGCCGGCAGGTCCAGCCCGCCGAGCAGGCGTTCGTCGGAAATGGTGACGGGCATGCGCGTCCATGGCCGTCCGGCCAGCAAGCCCTTGAGCAGCGCGAGCCAGGCATCGCGTACCGGCCCGGCATGCGCGCGCACGCGCACGCCACCGATACCGACCGGATCGATCGCGAACAGCGCGGCCACCTGCACCGCCTGCTGCCAGGCGCGCCCGGACGGGTCCGGATCGCGGTCGAGGGGAGCGAGCATCAGGCCGCCTGCGCGAAGACCTCATCGACGGCGCGCGCCACGCGCGTGCCCGAGCCTGCATCGTCGAGCGGATTGCGCCGCAAGCGATGCCGCAGTGCCGGCGGCGCCATGCGGCGCAGGTGATCGTCGGTGACGCTGCGGCTGCCTTCGTACGCCGCCAGCGCGCGTGCGGCACGCATCAGTGCCAGCTCACCGCGCAAGCCGTCGGTGCCGAGTGCCATGCACAGCTGCGCGGCACGCACCAGCGCGGCATCCGACACGTCGATGTCCGGCAGCCGCTTGCGCGCGGCGACGATGCGCTTGCGTATCTTGTCGTCCTCGGCCTGCCAGCGCTCGATGAATGCATCAGGCGCGCGCTCGAACGCATCGCGACGGCGCACGACTTCGATGCGCATCGACAGCTCGGTCGGCGTGCTGACATCGACCGCCAGGCCGAAACGGTCGAGCAGCTGCGGACGCAGCTCGCCCTCTTCCGGATTGCCGCTGCCGACCAGCACGAAGCGCGCCGGATGGCGCACCGACAGGCCCTCGCGCTCGACCATGTTTTCGCCGGATGCGGCGACGTCGATCAGCAGGTCGACCAGATGGTCTTCCAGCAGGTTGACTTCATCGATGTACAGGTAGCCGCGATTCGCTTTCGCGAGCAGGCCGGGCTCGAAGGCCTTCACGCCCTGCGCCAGCGCGCGCTCGAGGTCCAACGCGCCGACCACGCGGTCCTCGGTCGCGCCCAGCGGCAGGTCGACCACCGGTACCGGCTTGGTGCGCGCCTTGATGCGCGACTTGCCCTCGGCCTTCAGCGGCGCGCAGCATTCGCAGGAAGGCGTGCCCGCTGCCGGGTCGCAGCCGTACACGCAAGCTTCGACTGCCTTGATCTCGGGCAGCAGCGCGGCCAGCGCACGCACGGCGGTGGACTTGCCGGTGCCGCGGTCGCCGAGCACCAGCACGCCGCCGATGCCGGGGTCGACGGCGGTGGCGAGGATCGCCAGTTTCATTTCATCCTGTCCGACGATCGCGGAAAAGGGAAAGTGTTTGCCCATCGTTGTCTCCTCTCAGGATTTCCAGCGCCGCCTGAGGTCGGCGATATGTGCAAGGCCCGCTGCGCTCAGCAGCAAGGCCATCAGGTACCAGGGCGCACCGGTCAGTGCGCCGCGTGCGGCCAGCATCAGGCACAGCCCCGGCAACAGCATCAACGTCAATGCGCCGGGCGCGATACCTTGCCCGCTGCGGCGATGCCATTGCGCGAGCAGCAGCCATTCGAGCAGGCTGACCGCGATCACGAGATCGATCAGCCGCGTGCCTTCAAACCAGTGTTCCAACGTCATCCTTCGTGCGCATGCCCCACTTCCACAGCCAGCTGGAGGGCAGCGGGACGATCATGAACAGGTGCTCGATCACGGCCAGCGTCAGCAAGCCTGCGACCAGGCTCAGGCTGGTAGCGGCAAAGCCGTCGGCGGCTTGCATGGCGACGGCGCTCCACAGCGGTACCGCCACGGCGCCGGCTGCCGCGAGCGAGACCGGCATCAGCCAGTTCCATGCGCGGCGCGTGAAATAACTCTGCAGATAGGCGAGGTGCGCGGGCAGGAAGTCTTCGGCGAGGTTGCGCACGCCAAGGAAAAGATTCAGTTTTGCGGACAGGCGCATGGACCACAGCACCAGATAGGTCCACCAGCTGGTCTGGTTGGGCTGGTTCCAGCTGGTCGCGAACACCAGCAGCGCGAGCACGATCAGCGCCAGTTCATGGTGCAGGATGGTCTGCGTCGCATGCCAGGCGCGACGCCAGCCTTTGCTGTCCGGCGGGCAGGCGCTGCGGCGCGCGCCGGTCACATAGCCCAGCAGGAAGGCGATCTCCTGCCAGCTCCAGACCAGTACCGCACAGGTGAATGCACAGTAAGCCGATGCCACCGAGGTGCGCGAGGCCGAGATCGCCATGCCGACCAGCGCAAAGCCGAGCACCAGCGTCGCATTGAGCATGGTCCAGCGGAAGGTCCACTGCGGCAGCCGTCCGAGGAACAGTATCACCCCGGTGGAAAACCACCAGACGAAGATCGTGAACACCAGCGGCAGCAGGTAGTGGCTGATGGTCGTGCTCAAGCCATCACCTCTTGCTGGCTGTCGTGCAAGGGCTTCATGCCTGCCTTACCAGCGCGGCACCAGCCGGGTGGTGGCCGGCAGCGCGTTGGACTTGACCGGGATGAAGTACATGCGCGCAAACACGGCCGCCCCGGCCACGCTCCAGAGCGCGCGCTTGAGGCCGCCGGCGAGGCCGCCGGCCGCCTTGCCTTCATCCGCTCGGGCTGCGCAATAGGTGAGCCGTTCGAGGTTCGCATGGAAGGCCGGATGATCGAGGTCGAGCAGCACCGGGAACACTTGCTTCGTGATCTCGTTGGTGATGCGGAACACATCGAAGTCATAGCTGGTCGGGTCGAGGCCCATCGCCTGCTTGAGCTCGGGGCGGTTGTGGTCGCGCACGTACATGGTTGCGTACACGGCCAGCAGGAAGAAGCGTATCCACAGCACGTTGCCGCCGCGTAGCAGGTGCGGATGCGCGCGCATGATCAGCGCGAACGATTCGCCGTGGCGGAATTCGTCGTTGCACCAGCGCTGGAACCAGCGGAAGATCGGATGGAAACGCAGCTCCGGGTGCTTTTCGAACTGGCGGAAAATGCGGATGTAGCGTGCATAGCCGATCTTCTCCGACAGGTAGGTCGCATAGAAAATGTACTTGGGCTTGAAGTAGGTGTAGTGCTTGCTGCGCTTCAGGTTGCCGAGGTCGATGCCGAGGCCGTAGTCCTTCAGTGACGAATTGAGGAAGCCCGCATGGCGCGATTCATCGCGCGCCATGTATTCCATCAGCTTCTTGATGTCCGGGTTGTCGACGTGGCGCTTGATCTCGTTGTACAGCACGCAGCCAGAGAATTCCGAGGTCAGGGAGCTGACCAGGAAATCGAGGAATTCCTGTCGCAATTCGGGCGACAACTTGCTCTCGAGCTCGCGCACCTCCTGCGCGAAAGTGGCGTCGCGCTGGAAATGGTCGTGGTTGTTGTCGCCCTCGTACTCGGCCATCATCGCGTCCCACTCGGCGCGTACCGGCTCGACGTTCAGCCTGCCCATCGCCTCATAGTCGGTCTTGTAGAAGCGCGGCGAGAAGACGGTATCGGTGATGGCCTTGCGGGCCGCATCCTCGACCGAATTAATTTCTTGCGTGGCGTTATGCATAGTCTTCTCCGTGCAGCTTGCCGATGACAGCTGCGGGCGCATGGCTGGCGGGATCGGCGCTTTCATTGACCGCCGAACGCAGCAGCCACCAGTTGAGTCCGATATAGCCGGCCCAGAACAGGACCAGCGATGCTTCTATGATTTGAATGCCGTTCATGGACAAAGCTCCATCGCTTGCGAAGTGTAGAAACCACTGGAAATCTTTTCGGTGCGCCCGACTTGCCAGTCCGCCAGTCCGTCATTGCCGGCGATCTCGGTGCGCAGCGCCGCCTCGGATACCGGCTCGATGAAGGGTGCGCGGTCGCCACGCGGGAACATGCGGCCGACGCGGATCATGGTGGCGAGGATGGGATTGCTGGGCGCGAAGGTGAACAGCACCGAATGCGCGGTGCGCGCCGCAAGGCCGGCCAGGCCCAGCACCAGGTCACGTCGCTCGTAATGGATCATCGAATCCATCGCGACCACATGGTCGAAGCGGCCAAAGCTGGTCGACAGCATGTCGCCGGACACGAATTCCAGCTTGCCGCCGCCCAGTTCGGACGGCTTGCGCTCGCGCGCCAGCTGCACCAGCGTCGGCGACAGGTCGACCGCCACCACTTGTGCGCCGCGTGATGCCAGCTCGAAGGCCAGTGCGCCGGTGCCGCAACCGGCATCCAGGATGCGGCGGCCGCGCAAGTCGGCCGGCAGCCAGGACAGCAAGGTCTCGCGCATGCGGTCACGCCCTGCCCTCACCGTCTTGCGGATGCCGGAGACCGGTGCATCCGAAGTCAGTTTCGCCCACTGGTCGGCCGCCGTGCGGTCGAAATACTCTTCCAGTCGTTCACGCTTTTCCAGATAACTGTCGTGTTCCATCTTTACCTCTCACCGATCGGCTTCACCGGGAGGATCCCGCTGCCGCCACCGGCTTCAATCGAGCGCCATTTCCGTTCAATCGCAGTTCAGTCGAATCCCAGCAAATCAAAGATGTCGCGGTCCTTCATCGGCTCGCAAGCCAGCGGCTCGGCGCCGTTCCACAGCCGCTCGGCCAGCTGCAGGTACTCCTGCTGCACGGCCAGCACCTCCGGCGTCGGGTCCATCTCGAACAGCGTGGCCTTCTTCAGGCGGCTCTGGCGGATCACGTCCAGCGACGGGATGCGCGCCATGGTCTTCAAGCCGATCTTGTCGTTGAACTTGTCGATCTGGTCGGTCGTATCCGAACGGTTCGCAATCACGCCGCCAAGACGCACGTTGTAGTTCTTGGCCTTCGCGCCGATGGCCTGCACGATGCGGTTCATCGCAAAGATGGAATCGAAATCGTTGGCGGTGACGATCAGCGCGCGATCCGCGTGCTGCAAGGGCGCGGCAAAGCCGCCGCAGACCACGTCGCCCAGCACGTCGAAGATCACGACATCGGTGTCGTCCAGCAGGTGGTGCTCCTTCAGCAGCTTCACGGTCTGGCCGACCACATAGCCGCCGCAGCCGGTACCGGCCGGCGGGCCGCCGGCCTCGACGCACATCACGCCGTTGTAGCCTTCGAACACGAAGTCTTCGACGCGCAATTCCTCGCTGTGGAAGTCGACCGACTCGAGCACGTCGATCACGGTCGGCATCAGCTTCTTGGTCAGCGTGAAGGTCGAGTCATGCTTGGGGTCACAGCCGATCTGCAGCACGCGCTTGCCCAGCTTGGAAAACGCCACCGACAGGTTGGACGAGGTCGTGCTCTTGCCAATGCCGCCCTTGCCATAGATGGCGAACACTTTCGCATTGCCGATCTTCATCGTCGGGTCCAGCGACACCTGCACGCTGCCCTCGCCATCGCCTGGCCGCTCGCGGCGGATCTCGGTCACGGGTACTTTGGTCACATTCACTCGTTTGCTCCTTCGTTGATGCCTTCGAGCCGGTCTTCCAGCCCCTCTCCCGCGCGGCGCATTGCTTCCAGCATGTCCGCATCAGGTGTCCAGTACTGCCGTTCGCAGGCTTCCATCAGGCGGCTGGCGACGCGCACGGATGCGGTCGGGTTCAGCCGCGCGAGACGTTCGCGCATCTCGGGGTCGAGCAGGAAGGTCTGCGTCAGCTGCTGGTAGACCCAGGGCTGTACCTGCCCCGTGGTGGCCGACCAGCCCATCGTGTTGGTGAGGTGCAGCTCGATCTGGTGCACCCCTTCGAAGCCGTGCGCGAGCATGCCCTCGTACCACTTCGGGTTCAGCATGCGGGTGCGGGTCTCCAGCGCCACTTGCTCGGACAATGTCCTCACCGCACCGCCGCCGCGCGTCTGGTCGCCGATGTAGACCGGCGCCACCGTCGCATCCGGGCCCTTGGCGCGCTTGACGGCGCGGCTGATGCCACCCAGCGTGTCGAAATAGGTGTCGATGGTGGTCACGCCGACCTCGACCGAATCCAGGTTCTGGTAGGCCAGCTCGACCTTGGCCAGCACGCTCTGCAACAGCTTGGGCTGCGATACCGGACGGCCCGAGATGCCATACGCAAAGCCCTTGCGGCTGGTGTAGGTCTCGGCCAGTTCGTCTTCATCGTCCCAGCGGCTGCAATCGATCAGGTGGTTCACGTTCGCGCCATACGCACCTTCGGCATTGCCGAACACGCGCAGTGCCGCAGAGGCCATGTCGCCGCCATGCTCGGCGATGTAGTCCAGCGCATGCTTGCGAATGAAGTTCTGCTCGACGGGCTCGTCCGCCTCGGCGGCCAGCAGCGCAGCCTCGGCCAGCATGCGTATCTGCAGCGGCAGCAGGTCGCGGAAGATGCCCGACAGCGTGATCACCACATCGACGCGCGGCCGGCCCAGCTGCGCCAGCGGCACCAGCGTTGCGCCGGCCAGGCGGCCATAGGTATCGAAGCGCGGCGCGCATCCCATCAGTGCCAGCGCCTGCGCGATCGGCCCGCCCTCGCTCTTCAGGTTGTCCGTGCCCCACAGCACCATCGCGATCGACTCGGGGAAACGCGCGCCTTCCTGCAGGTGGCGTTCGAGCAGCTTCTCGGCCTGGCGCGCGCCCTCCTTCACCGCGTACGCGCTCGGCAGGCGGAAGGGATCGAATCCATGCAGGTTGCGGCCGGCCGGCAAGACTTCCGGCGTACGCATCAGGTCGCCGCCGGGCGCCGGGCGCAGGTAGCGGCCGTCGAGCGCAGCGAGGATGCCGTCGAGCTCGAAGGATTCATTCATCAGGTCGCTGCTGGCGGCGAGCTTCTGCAGCAATTCGCGCCGCTCGGCCGTCATCGGCGCGCTGCCGCCGGTCAGCATCGCGGCAATCGCCTCGCGCAGCGCGTCGTCGACGGTCGCGCCATGCGCGGACTCGGCGATCGCTGCCAGCATGTCGATGCGCTCGGCCAGCGTCGGCGCCTTGCCGACCACGTGCAGGCCGTGCGGTATCAGCGTGTATTCGACTTCGAGCAGCTTGTCGTTCAGCGCGGCGATCGCGTCGCCGCTGTCCGCGTCCCATGCAGGCTCGGGCGCGGCGAGGTCGAGCTCGCAGGCTTGCGCATGGATGTGCGCCGCCAGCCCGGGACGATCGCCTGCGTCGTCCGGACCGAGCTGCCGCCAGCGCGACAGCGAGGCCTTCAGTTCATTCAATCCACGGTACAGCCCGGCCTCGGCGACCGGTGGTGTCAGGTAGGACACTAGCGTCGCATTCGCGCGGCGCTTCGCGATCGTGCCTTCGGACGGGTTGTTGGCCGCGTACAGGTAAACATTCGGCAGGTCGGCAATCAGCCGGTCCGGCCAGCACGCGCCGGACATGCCAGCCTGTTTGCCGGGCATGAATTCGAGCGCGCCATGGGTGCCGAAGTGCAGCACCGCATCGGCGGCGAAGTCTTCGCGCAGGTAGCGATAGAAGGCCGAGAATGCGTGGGTAGGCGCGAAGCCCTTGTCGAACAGCAGCCGCATCGGGTCGCCCTCGATGCCCATCGCGGGCTGCACCGACACCAGCACATTGCCGAGCCGCGCGCCGAGCAGGTAGATGCTGCGGCCATCGGTCTGGTGGCGTCCCGGGGCCGGGCCCCACTGCGCTTCGATCTCTTTCAGCCAGGTTTCGCGGCGCACATGGTCATCGGCGCCGACCTTCGCGAACACATTGGCCTGCGTGCCGTGCATTTCGGCATTGCCTTTCAGTACCGCATGGCGCAGCGCATCCACATCGGCTGGCAGGTCGACCGTGTAACCGGAGCGCTGCATCGCGGCCAGCGTGTTGTACAGCGACTCGAACACCGACAGGAAAGCCGCGGTTCCAGTGCTGCCGGCATTGGGCGGGAAGTTGAACAGCACCACCGCGACCTTGCGCTGCGCGCGCTCGCTGCGGCGCAGCGCAATCAGTTTGGTGACACGCGCGGCCAGCATCTCGGCACGTTCGATGCAGGACTGCATGTCCTGCGCGCCATCGGCGGGCGGGAAAGTACATTGTCGGTGACAGCCGCTGCATGCACGGCCTGCCGCATCGCTGCGACCGCCATAGACCATCGAGCCGCTGGAGCCGTCGAGCTCGGGCAGCGCAACCATCATCGTCGCTTCGACCGGCAGCAGGCCGCGATCCGAATCGCCCCAGTGCTCGAGTGTCTGGAACTCGACCGGCGACACGGCAAGATAAGGCACGTCCAGCGCCGACAGCATGTCCTCGGCCGCCTTGGAATCGTTGTACGCCGGACCGCCGACCAGCGAGAACCCGGTCAGCGACACGATCGCATCGACGGTCGCGCGGCCATCTTTGAGGTAGAACTGCTCGATCGCGGGCCGCGCATCGAGGCCGCTGGCATAGGCGGCACGCACCGACAGGCCGCGTGCTTCGAGCGCAGCGATCACGCCGTCGTAATGGCGTGCATTACCCGCCAGCAGATAGGAACGCATGACCAGCACGCCGACGGTGCCCTTCGCACCAGCCACGGTCGGCAGGCGGTCGAGCCGGTCCGACATGCCCTTGTGCACGCCCGCCCCCTGCATGCGCGGATGGTAGAGCCCGACTTCCGGATATTCGATCGGCGCCTCGGGCGGCGCCTTGCCGCGCAGCGCCTTGCGCGCGCCGTCGGCATAGCCATTCACCAGCAGCTGCACCATGCCGGCGATGTTCTCCTCGGAGCCGGCCAGCCAGTATTGCAGGGTGAGAAAATACGCGCGCACATCCTGTGCGGTGCCGGGGATGAAGCGCAGCAGCTTCGGGATACGGCGCAGCATCTTCATCTGCTGCGCGCCGGCGGTCGCGCCCGGCTTCTTGTCGTCGCTCTTGCCGCGCAATTTCTTCAGGAAGGCCATCGGGCCGCGCGTCGTCCCATCCATCGTGAAACGGCCGATGCGGGTCAGGCGCATCACTTCGCCGGCCGACATGATGCAGACCATCGCATCGCAATGGTCGCGCCGGGCCTGCAGCGCCGGCAGCACCGGCAGGAAATGCTCTTCCATGAACAGCATCGCTGCCAGCACGATGTCGGCGCTGCCGATGTCGGCGATGCAGCGCGCCAGCGAGGAGGGGTCGTCGGCCCATTCGGAGGCCGCATGCACGACCAGCTGCACGCCCGGCAGGCGTTTCGCCAGCAGCCGGTTCGCGCGCGCGGCGGCGCCGGCCAGATGGCTGTCCATCGTGACGATGACGACGCGCATCGCGTGCGCGTCAGCGGCCGAAGTGGGCTTTCGCGTCATACAGGGTCTCGATGGTGATGGTCTGCACGCCGCTCTCCTTCGCGAAGCGCTCGGTATTGCGGCGCGCCTTGCCACGGACGAAGAACGGGATCTTGGACAACTCTTTTTCGGCGTCCGGCGCCCAGCGGGGCAGGATCTCGCCGGCATTCGCGGAATCGACGATCGCGGCCGGCTCGACCACGGTGTCGGGGACCGACGGCATGGCACGCGGCGCCGAAGAGGGACTTGGCGCACTGGCTGCGCCGCCATTGGCTGCGGTGGCGACACCGGCCTTGCCGAGGTGCGAAGGCGAAGCGCCGTCATGGAACTCGAAGTCGTCCTTGAACATGCCAAGCAGGTGTTCTTCGAGGCCCATCATCAGGGGATGTACCCAGGCGTCGAACAGCACGTTAGCGCCCTCGATGCCCATCTGCGGCGAATAGCGCGCCGGGAAATCCTGCACATGCACCGGCGCCGATATCACCGCGCACGACAGGCCGAGGCGCTTCGCGATATGGCGCTCCATCTGCGTGCCCAGCACCAGTTCCGGCGACAGTTCGGCGATCCGTGCCTCGACCTCGAGATAGTCATCGGTGATCAGCGCTTCGACGCCATAGGCTGCTGCTGCGGCGCGCACCTCGCGCGCGAACTCGCGGCTGTAGGTGCCGAGGCCGACGACTTCGAAGCCCATCTCCTCGGCGGCAACGCGCGCCGCGGCGATCGCATGGGTCGCATCGCCAAACACGAACACGCGCTTGCCGGTCAGGTAGGTGGAATCGACCGAGCTCGCATACCAGGGCGCGCGCGCAGTGCCGTCGCCGAACACGGCGGCGAGTGCAGCGTCAGCATCGCGCCCGGCCAGCTGCGCGACCTCGGCGATGAATTCGCGTGTGGCCTGCGTGCCGATGGGCACGGTCTTCGTGAACGGCATGCCGCGGTTCTTTTGCAGCCAGTTCGCGGCTTGCTGCGCTGTCTCCGGGTACAGCACGACGTTGAAGTCGGCGTCGGCCAGGCGAGCGATGTCGGCCGGCGTCGCTCCCGAGGGTGCGACCACGTTCACAGCGATACCGATGCGTTCCAGCAGCGCGCGTATCTCGCGCACGTCATCGCGATGGCGGAAGCCGAGCGCGGTCGGGCCGAGGATGTTGCAGCTGGGTCGGCGTGCTGCGGCATCGACACCCGCATCGCCGCTGGCAGCCGCAGTGGTATCGGCGCCGATACCGGTGCCACCGGTGATACCGGCGGCGCTGTCGGCGCTGGCCACGCTGCGCGGCTTCGCCAGCGCGCGCACCATCTGGTAGAAAGTCTCGGCCGCGCCCCAGTTCTCCTTCTTCTGGTATGACGGCAGCTCCAGCGGCACCACCGGCACCGGCAAGCCGAGCGCCAGCGCGAGTCCGCCCGGGTCATCCTGGATCAGTTCGGCGGTACAGGAGGCGCCGACCATCATCGCCTGCGGACGGAAGCGCTCGTAAGCATCGTGCGCGGCATCCTTGAACAGCTGCGCGGTGTCGGTGCCAAGGTCGCGTGCCTGGAAGGTGGTGTAGGTGACCGGCGGGCGCTTCGGCAAGCGCTCGATCATCGTGAACAGCAGGTCCGCATAGGTATCGCCCTGCGGTGCATGCAGCACATAGTGCACGCCCTCCATTGCTGTCGCGACGCGCATCGCGCCGACATGCGGCGGTCCTTCATAGGTCCAGAGCGTCAGTTGCATGCGGCCTCCGTGGCGGATGCCAGCGATGCCAACGATTCCCGGCGTGCCAGCAACGCGCGGCGCAGCAGCGGCCGCGCGAACAGCTCGGCCAGGTCAGGCGCCTGTTCGTAGCCATGCACCGGCGAGAATACGAGCTCGATCGACCATTTGGTGGCAAGGCCTTCGGCTTCCAGCGGGTTCGCGAGGCCCAGCCCGCAGACCACGAGGTCGGGCGCCTGCGCGCGGCAGCGGTCGAGCTGCTTCTCGAGATCCTGCCCTTCGGACAGTATGGTGCCCGATGGCAGCAGCGCCAGCTCTTCGCGCATCAGTTCGCGGTGCAGGTAGGGCGTACCGACCTCGGCCAGTTCCATGCCCAGCTCGCGCGACAGGAAGCGCGCCAGCGGCAACTCGAGCTGCGAATCGGGGAAGAAAAAGATGCGCTTGCCGGCAAGGCGTTCGCGCTGGCGCTGCAAGGCACGCGTCGCGCGTTCGCGCGCAGCTTGCGTGACGCGCTCGACGACCTCGGCGCCGATGCCGAATGCCGCAGCCGCGGCTGTTAGCCAGGCGGTGGTGCCTTCGACACCAAACGGGAACGGTGAGGCGATACGCTGCGCGCCGCGTGCCTCGAGCGCGCGCACGGTGTCGCCCAGGAAGGGTTGCGCGAGCAGGAAGCGGGTATTCGGCCCGATGGGCGGCAGCGCGCGGGACGAGCGCGGCGGGAAGAAATGGACGTTGGCGACGCCGATCTGTTGCAGGTGACGCGCGAACTGGTCTTCGACCACGTCCGGCAGACAGCCGACGATCATCAACGACGGCTCGGCTGCCGGCAGCGAGGGCAACGGCACGGATGCCGGCAGCTGCGGCACCAGCGATGCCAGACAGGCATCCTCGCCCTGCGTGAAGGTCGTTTCGATGCCACTCCCCGAGTAATTCAGGATGCGCACCTGGTTCAGGTACTCGCGCGACAGCCGCGACGCGGCGCGCGACAGGTCGAGCTTGATCACTTCCGACGGGCAGGAGCCGACCAGGAACAGCATCTTGATATCGGGACGGCGCTCCAGCAACCGGCGCACCACGCGGTCGAGCTCCTCATTGGCGTCGGCGATGCCGGCAAGGTCGCGGTCGTCGATGATCGCGGTGGCGAAGCGCGGCTCGGCAAAGATCATCACGCCGGCGGCCGACTGCACGAGATGGGCGCAGGTACGCGAACCGACGACGAGGAAGAAGGCGTCCTGGATCTTGCGGTGCAGCCAGATGATGCCGGTCAGCCCGCAGAACACTTCACGCTGGCCGCGCTCGCGCAGCACCGGAGCATCCGTGCAGCCCTGGTCTTGCTGGGCGCGGATCGTGATCACGGCGCTCATGCGGGCACCTCGTTCACCGACGAGCCGGCAGCGGTGCCGGCCGCAGCATTCCCCTGCTCGGCCTGTGCCGCCTGCAGGCGCGCAGCGCGCAGCTTCAGCAGGAACTGGGCCGCGTTGATCGCATACGCGGCATAGGCGGCGAGCGCCAGCAGCATCTGTTCACGCACCGGCAGGCCGCCGGTAAACAGCGCCACCAGATAGGCGGTGTGCAGCGCCAGCACCAGCATGCTGAACACGTCCTCCCAGAAGAAGGCCGGCGCGAACAGGTAGCGGCCGAACACCACCTTCTCCCAGATGCAGCCGGTGACCATGATGGTGTAGAGCAGCAGGGTCTTGATGCCGATCGACACCGTCGCCGCGGCCTCGCCCTGCCCGGTATGCAGGAAGCGCAGCACCAGCGCGAGGCTGGCCAGAAAGGCAAGAAACTGCAGCGGCGCGAGCACGCCCTGCACCAGCGTCCAGCGCGTGGCGTCGCGCCGTGCCCTCTCCTCGACCGTATACAGCGGCCGGACGGTCTCCATTCCCTGGCTCGATTCTGGCATCGGAAGGTCTCCGCCTTCATGTTTGATTCCCCGACTGTAGGTGCTAGGCCAGCCCGTGTCAACATAAGTTTACATACTTGAAAATTGACACAATCGGCGACATCGGGCATTTTTCACATATTTCTTTGACACAATCCCAACACCCGCGTACAACGGTGTCAGATGGCGTGTCTGGTGGTTGCAGTCCACCCGAACTTCGCTTTTGCGACCAAAAAAGAGGATCCATGCCGCGCCGGGCCCAGCCTGACGACCAGAGAGTCCCATGCGCAGCAGGAGACAACGATGGATAAAGCCTCGAAAGGCCGCACGAAGACGATAGCGGCCAGCAGCGCGGGGGCGCTGACAGAGGCAGAAGGCGCCAGAAGTTTGCTTGATCTCGTCGAAGGCGAGATCATTCCGCGCCTGATGCTGGCCCACCGAGACCGGCGCGACACCGTGCCGCAGCCCGACATCCGCCATGCGCATTCGGTCGAACTCGCACGAGCATTGCTCGATCGCTCGCCCGATGCCGCGCGCGCGATCGTGGATGACCATCTCGAGCGCGGCGTACGCCTCGAAGCGATCTTCCTCGACCTGTTCGCGCCGACCGCACGCTACCTCGGCCTGCTGTGGGAAACCGACCAGTGCAACTTCTCGCAAGTGACGCTGTGCCTGTGGCGCCTGCAGCGCATGCTGCATGACCTCAGCCCCTCGTTCCATGCCGGCAGTGGCAGTGCCAGCCTGGCACGCACTGCGGAGCGCCGCATCCTGATGACGACGATGCCCGGACAGCAGCACACGTTCGGGCTGTCGATGCTGTCGGAATTCTTCCGTCGCGATGGTTGGGTCGTGCTGTCGATACCGTCGCCCGAACCGGGCGAGACCCGGGCTTCGCTGTCGCGCCACTGGTTCGACGTGCTCGCACTGTCGGCCAGCATGGACGGCGAAGTCGACGATCTCGCATCGACGATCCAGGCCGCCCGCAAGACCTCGCAAAACCCGCGGCTCGCGGTGATGGTCGGCGGGCCGCTGTTCATGCGCCGGCCTGAGCTTGCGGTCACGGTCGGTGCCGACGGCGTGTCGGTCGATGCGATGGAGGCACTGGCACTGGCCGCCCAGCTGATGCAGCGCCAGCAGGATGCGCGACTGAATTGAGCTGCTGTGTGCTGTTCTTGACCTATGTCAATCGAAATTGACAACATTCACTGACAGATTAGATTGATAAGTCAGCCTTTTAAGTTCACAATCGGACTAACAAGTATTTTTTGCCCGGCCCGCCTCGGTTGTGCCGGCCCATCAGGACCATGCGACCAGGAACCGGCTCCCCGTACGTGACCCAATTCGACTCTCCCAAGCAATCGCTGTCCGGCCTCGGCACGGACGCGGTGGTTGCGCTGCTGTCCGCGTCCGCCGATCTGGTGCTGGTGCTCGACAAGGACGGTGTGGTGCAGGATGCATCTGCACCGGGTGACGTATTGAGCAGTGCCGGCGGCGCTGCCGCCTGGGTTGGCCGTCCGTGGGAAGACCAGGTCACCATCGAGAGCAAGCCCAAGATCGCTCGCCTGCTGCGGGAAGCTGCCGGCGAGAGCCGCGTCATCTGGCGTCAGGTCAATATTCCTTCGACGGATGGTCCGGACCTGCCGCTGTCATTCTGCGCAGTCCATGTCGGCCCGAAGGGCCGGGTGATCGCCCTCGGGCGCGACCTGCGCTCGCAGGCCGACCTGCAGCAGCAGCTGGTCGATGCGCAGCAGGCGCTCGAGCGCGACTACCTGCGCCTGCGCCATCTCGAATCCCGCTACCGCATCCTGTTCGACCTGACCAGCGAAGGCGTGCTGATCGTCGACGGCAAGAATCTGAAGATCGTCGAGGCCAACCCGGCCGCGGCGGCGGCGTTCGAAGAGACCGTGCTGAAGCTGGTCGGCCGCAGCATCCTCGATTGCGTCGACCAGGCATCGCGGCAATCCGTCATGAAGGTGCTCGATACCGTGCAGGCCAGCGGCAAGCCCGCGCAGCTGGCCGTCCGCGCCAGCGGCCATCAGGTGACGCTGTCGGTGTCGGTGATGCATGAAGAAGCCGGCGAGCTGTACCTGCTGCGGATCGAGAGCCCGGCGCCGCAGTCGGCAGCGGCCACCGACTCGCGTACCGAGATCGTGATGCGCGTGCTCGAACAGTCGCCGGACGCTTTCGTCGTAACCAACAACGACGGTGAAATCATCGCAGCCAACCGCGCGTTCGGCGAGATGCTGCAGCTGATGCGCACCGAGCAGGCGCTGGGCGAATCGCTCGACCGCTGGCTGGGCCGTGCCGGCGTCGACCTGAACGTATTGCTGGCCAACCTGCGCCAGCGCGGCAGCATCCGGCTGTTCGCGACCACGCTGCGCGACGAGAACGGCGCGACGATCCCGGTCGAAATCTCGGCCGTGTCGGCGCCGCATGGCGAAACCAGTGGCCTCGGTTTCATGATCCGCGATATCGGCCGCCGGCTGGGCAGCGAGCCCGGACGCCACGAGATCCCGCGCTCGGTCGAACAACTGACCGAGCTGGTCGGCCGCACGCCGCTGCGCGAGATCGTCGGCGAAACCACCGACCTGATCGAAAAACTGTGTATCCAGGCGGCGCTGCAGCTGACCCAGGACAACCGCGCGACCGCGGCCGAAGTGCTCGGGCTGTCGCGCCAGAGCCTGTACGTGAAGATGCGCGAGTTCGGCATCGGCAACCTGGGCAGCGACGAGCGCTGAGGGCAGCCCCTCCGGCCGTAAATTCATATTTACCATCAAAAGCGTCAATTTAGATTGACGCTTTTTTCTGCCGCGTGCCACAATTTCCGCATGGCGCGCCCTTCCCTTTCCGTTGTTGCCGAACTGCTGAAGCCCATCACCTGGTTTCCGCCGATGTGGGCCTTTGCCTGCGGCGTGGTCGCCTCGGGCGCTGCACTGTCCGGGCAATGGCCGCTGATCGTGGTCGGCATCCTGCTGGCCGGGCCCATGGTCTGCGCGACCAGCCAGGCCGTCAATGACTGGTTCGACCGCCATGTCGACGCGATCAACGAGCCGCAGCGGCCGATACCGTCGGGCCGCATGCCGGGTCGCTGGGGCCTGTACATCGCCGTGTTGTGGACCGGGCTGTCGCTGCTGGTGGCCACCGCGCTCGGCCCCTGGGGTTTCGGCGCCGCGATCCTCGGCCTGCTGCTGGCCTGGGCTTACAGCGCGCCGCCGCTGCGCCTGAAGAACAATGGCTGGTGGGGCAATGCGGCCTGCGGCCTGTCCTACGAAGGCCTGGCCTGGGTGACCGGCGCCGCCGTGATGGCCGGCGGCATGATGCCCGGCTCACGCTCGCTGCTGCTGGCCTTGCTGTACAGCGTCGCGGCGCACGGCATCATGACCCTGAATGATTTCAAATCGGTCGAAGGCGACCGCCAGATGGGCGTCGGCTCGCTGCCGGTGCGGCTGGGCATTGCGCTGTCGGCGCGCACCGCCTGCGCGGTGATGATCGTCCCGCAGCTGGTCGTGATCGGCCTGCTGCTGGCCTGGCAGCAGCAGCTGAGCGCACTGGCCATCGTCGCGCTGGTGCTCGGACAGTTGAAGCTGATGCAGAAGTTCGTGGCGTCACCCGTAGAGAGGGCATTGCAGCTCTCCGCATTCGGTGTGCCGCTGCTGGTGACGGGGATGATGGTGGCAGCCTTTGCGTTGCGCGCCATGGGGGGATGAACATGACTGGCAAACGTTTCGGCTGGCTGCAGATCGTACGGCTCGGCCTCGTGCAGGCGTCACTGGGCGCGATCGTGGTGCTGATGACGTCGACGCTCAACCGCGTGATGGTGGTCGAGCTGGCGCTGCCGGCGATCCTGCCCGGCGCGCTGGTGGCGCTGCACTATCTGGTGCAGGTATCGCGGCCGCGCATGGGCCACGGCTCGGACCAGGGCGCGCGGCGTACACCATGGATCATCGGCGGCATGGCCATGCTGGCCGCCGGTGCGACCAGCGCGACGCTGGCGACGATCTGGATGGCCGACTCGCCCGTACTCGGCATGCTGCTGGCCTTTGCCGGCTTCGTGATGATCGGCCTTGGCGTAGGTGCCGCCGGCACCTCGCTGCTGGTGCTGCTGGCCATGCGCGTGGCCGACGAGCGCCGTGCGGCGGCTGCAACGACCGTCTGGCTGATGATGATCGTCGGCTTCGCCGTCACCGCCGGCACCGCCGGCAAGCTGCTCGACCCGTACACACCGACGCGGCTGCTGGGCGTCACGCTGACCGTCTGCATGATGGCCCTGGTGATCACGCTGATCGCGCTGTTCAGGCTGGAGAATGACCCGGGCGATGAGCGCGAGTTCGAAGCCCAGGCAGGCACGGCCAATGAGGCCGTGCCCTTCCGGGTCGCGCTGGCCGAGGTGTGGCAGGAATCCGCGGCACGCCAGTTCACGGTCTTCATCTTCATTTCCATGCTGGCCTACAGCGCGCAGGACCTGATCCTGGAACCGTTCGCGGGCAGCGTGTTCGGCTTCACGCCGGGCGAATCGACCAGCCTGTCGGGCGTGCAGCACGGCGGTGTGCTGGTCGGCATGCTGCTGGTGGCGCTGGTCGGCAGCAAGTTTGCGAAGGGCCGCGCGGGCTCGCTGCGGCTGTGGTGCGTCGGCGGCTGCCTCGCATCGGCGTTGGCGCTGGCCGGCCTCGCCGTGGCCGGGCACATGGGCCCGCCGTGGCCGTTGAAGGCCAATGTCTTCCTGATGGGCGCGGCCAATGGCGCGTTCTCGATTGCCGCGATCGGCCAGATGATGCGCCTCGCGACCCGCGGCCGCACCGCGCGTGAAGGCGTGCGCATGGGCCTGTGGGGCGCTGCGCAGGCGATCGCCTTCGGTTTCGGCGGCCTGATCGGTACCGCGGCCAGCGACCTCGCGCACTGGCTGATCGCCGACAGCGGCGTCGCCTACGGCTCGGTATTCGCGCTGGAAGCGGTGCTGTTCGTCGCTTCCGCCCTGCTGGCGTCACGCATACCGATGGGCGAGCGCGGCGAAGAATTCACGTCACCCCGCAGCCCCAGTCTCAACGCCTTGTCAGGAGAACGCGATGCAACAGCATGAGTCCTTCGATGTTGTCGTCATTGGCGGAGGCCCGGCCGGCGCTACCGCCGCGCATGACCTGTCGCGCCGCGGACAGCGCGTGATGCTGCTCGATCGTGCCGGCCGCATCAAGCCCTGCGGCGGCGCGATACCGCCGCGCGCAATCAAGGATTTCGACATTCCCGACCACCTGCTGGTCGCAAAAGCCCGTTCGGCGCGCATGATCGCGCCATCCGGCGCGAAGGTCGACATTCCCATCGAGGGCGGCTTTGTCGGCCTGGTCGATCGCGAAGTATTCGACGAATGGTTGCGCGAACGTGCGGCCGGCGCAGGAGCGGTGCGCCGCAACGGCAAGTTCGACAGCGTGGGACGGGACGCGGATGGCATGGCAACCGTCAGCTATGTGGATGGCGGCAGCGATGGCGACGACCACCAACGAGGCGTCCTGCGCACCGTGCGCGCGAAGGCCATCATCGGCGCCGATGGCGCGAAATCGGCAGTCGCGCAGCAATGCGTGCCCGGCGCCGACAAGACCAAATATGTGTTCGCGTATCACGAGATCGTCGAGGCGCCGGCCGTGAAGCCCGACGACTACGACGGCTCGCGCTGCGACGTGTTCTACCAGGGCCACCTGTCGCCGGACTTTTACGGCTGGGTGTTCCCGCACGGCGGCACCTTGTCGATCGGTACCGGCAGCGCCGACAAGGGCTTCTCATTGCGCAATGCGACCACCGCGCTGCGCAGCGCCGTCGGCCTGCAGGATGCCGTCACCGTGCGCCGTGAAGGCGCGCCGCTGCCGATGAAGCCGCTGCCGCGCTGGGATGATGGCCGCAACGTGGTACTGGCCGGCGATGCAGCCGGCGTGGTGGCGCCATCGTCCGGCGAGGGCATCTACTATGCGATGGCCGGCGGTCGGCTTGCCGCTGATGCGGTGACCGAATTCCTGGCCAGCGGCGATGCGCGCGCGCTGGCCTCGGCCCGCAAGCGCTTCATGCGCGCGCACGGCAAGGTGTTCTGGGTTCTGGGTATCATGCAGCTCTTCTGGTACTCGAGCGACAAGCGGCGCGAGCGCTTCGTGGCGATGTGCAGGGACAAGGACGTGCAGAAGCTGACGTTCGACGCGTACATGAACAAGGAACTGGTGCGCGCGAAGCCGTTGGCGCATGTGAAGATCTTCTTCAAGGACATGGCCCATCTGCTGGGTCTGGCCAAGGTCTGAGCCCTGCCAGCACCGCACAAGCGCCGGCACCGCCGGCGCTTTTCTTTTGGAGACGCACCATGACCGTGACGGCCATGACTGAACGCAAACCGATCTACATCGCAATCCTGCTCGCCCTCGTCGTCGGCGGACTGGGCGGCGCCGCGACCACCATCGGCCCCTGGTACTACGGGCTCGCCAAGCCCTCGTGGCAACCGCCGGACTGGCTGTTCGGCCCGGTCTGGACCACGATCTACGTGCTGACGGCAATCGCCGGCGTGAAGGCCTGGCGGCGCGCAGACACCGTACAGCGCCGCCACTACCTCGGCGCGCTGCTGCTGAACTGCGTGCTGAACCTGTTGTGGAGCATGATCTTCTTCACGTCACGGCGTCCCGACCTCGCGCTGATCGAGGTGGTGCCGCTGTGGCTGTCGGTGCTGCTGATGGCGGTGCTGCCATGGCGCTATGCGCGCGCATCAAGCTGGCTGCTGCTGCCCTACCTGCTGTGGGTGGCGTTCGCCGCTTACCTGAACTGGACCATCGTCAGGCTGAACGCACCGTTCTAGCGGCATCGTCGAGGATATCGATCAGCTCGGTCAGCTCATCGACGATGACGGCTGCTTCATCGAAGCGCTCGTCGCCGAAGAATTCGCTGCGCACGATCGCCACCGGCAGCCCGGCCATGCGTGCGGCGATCATGCCATTGCGCGAATCCTCGATCGCGCAGCACTGCCTTGCCGTGAGCCGCAGGCGGTCCAGCGCCAGCTGGTAAGCCTCGGGGTCGGGCTTTTTCTCCGATACGTCCTCGCCGGCGATGATGACCACCGGCGGCGGCAGGTGCAGCGGCTGCAGCGAATGCGTCCACAGCGCCTGCCAGTTCGCGCGGCTGGTGGTGGTGACGACGCCCCAGGCGATGTTGTTCCTTGCCAGCGCCAGCACCAGTTCGCCAAAGCCCGCGCGCGGCTGCACCTTGCCGGCGGCAAGGATGTCGGCGAAATGCCGGTTCTTCGCAACGTGCACCTTCTTCAGCGCCTCGGCCAGCGCCTCCGGGTCATTGCCGCTCTCCTGCGCGAAGCGCAGCAAGCGCTCGAAGCCGCCGGCCGTCTTCAGCAGCCGCTTGTAGTCGTCGCGGCTCCAGCGCCACGGCAAGCCGGCGGCTTCGAGCGCGCGGTTGAATGCGGGCAGGTGCGCCTGCCCTTCGGTTTCGGCGATGGTGCCGTCGACGTCGAACAGCACGCAGCGGTGGCGGACCGGATCGAACATGCTCAGTGCACCTGTGCGCGCAGCGCGCCCTTGCCATACATGTCGGCCATGCGGTCCAGCGGCACCACCTTGATGGTCGAAGCCTTGCCGGCCGAGCCGAAGGCTTCGAAGCGGTCGCGGCAGACCTTCTTCGCCGCCGCGGTGGCGGCCTTCAGGAAAGCGCGCGGGTCGAATTCATCCGGCTTGTCGGCCATGGCCTTGCGCATCGCCGCCGTCATCGCGAGGCGGATGTCGGTGTCGATATTGACCTTGCGCACGCCATGCCGGATGCCTTCGACGATCTCGTCGACCGGCACGCCATAGGTTTCCTTGATGTCGCCGCCGTAGGCGCGAATCATCTGCAGGTACTCCTGCGGCACCGAGGACGAACCATGCATCACCAGATGCGTCGTCGGGATGCGCGCGTGGATGGCCTTGATGCGGTCGATCGCGAGGATGTCGCCGGTCGGCGGGCGGCTGAACTTGTACGCGCCATGGCTGGTGCCGATCGCAATCGCCAGCGCATCGACCTGGGTCGCGGCGACGAACTCGGCCGCTTCATCCGGGTCGGTCAGCAGCTGCGCATGGTCGAGCGTGCCCTCGGCGCCGACGCCGTCTTCCTCACCGGCCTGCCCGGTCTCGAGCGAACCGAGGCACCCCAGCTCGCCCTCGACCGACACACCCACCGCATGCGCCATGTCGACCACGCGGCGCGTGACCTCGACGTTGTACGCATAGTCGGCCGGGGTTTTCGCATCTTCGCGCAAGGAGCCATCCATCATTACGCTGGTGAAGCCGCTGCGGATCGAGCCCTGGCAGACCGCCGGCGATGCGCCATGGTCCTGGTGCATGCAGACCGGGATGTCCGGGTACTGCTCGATCGCGGCCTCGACCAGCTTGCGCAGGAATGGCTCGCCGGCGTACTTGCGCGCGCCGGCCGACGCCTGCAGGATCACCGGGCTGTCGCATTCGACCGCGGCCTGCATGATCGAATGGATCTGCTCCATGTTGTTGACGTTGAACGCCGGCAGGCCGTAGTGATGCTCGGCCGCATGGTCGAGCAGCTGGCGCAGCGAGATGAGTGCCATGGAGTCTCCTGGTGTTTGTCGTTGGATACGGGTGTGGGGTCGGGTCGTTGTTATGGGTGCTGCAAGTGCTGCATGTACTGCATGGACAGCGGACGCATGTCGGCTGCAACTCGGCTGCCAACCAGCTGCGAGCCCGCTGTACGCGGTTCGTGTTCAGTGCCGGAAATAGCCCGGCACCTCGCGGATGTCGGGCACGATGCGGTCGGGGTTCGCCTCCTCGATGGGCTTGCCCTTGTTGTAGCCATAGGGCACGGCCCAGCAAGTGACACCGGCTGCCCGCGCGGTCGTGACGTCGATCTCGGAATCGCCGATGAACAAGGCCTCGCCGGCGGTCGCGCCCAGCGCAGCAAGGCAGTGCTCGATCACGCCCGGATCGGGCTTCTTCACGGCCAGAGAATCGCCGCAAATCACCATGTCGAACGCATCCTGCAGGCCATGCTTTTCCAGCACGCGCTCGGTGAAGCGGCGTTCCTTGTTGGTCACGATGGCCTGGCGCACGCCATAGTCGCGCGCCTTCCTCAGTGTCTCGAGCACGTACGGAAAGGCGGTGCTGGTGGTACCGGCGGTCGCGTCATAGTGATGATGAAAACGCGCCATCACCTCATCCCATGATGCGGCGTCCGGTCCGTCGGTGGCCTTCCATGCGGTCTGCATCAGCCAGCCGGTGCCATGGCCTATCCAGCGCCGTACGTCATCCTCGGTCACGTTACGGTGGCCAAACTCATCGAGCGTCAGGTTTACCGCGCGGGTTATTTCGCCGGCGGTATCGAGCAGCGTGCCATCCAGGTCATACATCACGACAGCCATGGGGGTCTCCGGTTACAGGGCGCGGCGCTTGCGGTCCATCAGGCGCAGGATCATCGGCGTGAAGATCAGCTGCATCGCGAGGCCCATCTTCCCGCCCGGGATCACGAAGGTGTTCGGACGAGTCATCCATGAGCGCTCGATCATGGACAGCAGGTAAGGGAAATCGATGCCCTTCGGATTCGCGAAGCGGATCACGACCATGCTCTCGTCGGCGCTCGGGATGTCCTTGGCGATGAAGGGATTGGACGTATCGACCGTCGGCACGCGCTGGAAATTCACATGGGTGCGCGAGAACTGCGGGCAGATGTGGCGCGTGTAGTCAGGCATGCGGCGCAGGATGGTGTCCAGCACCGCCTCCTGCGAATAGCCGCGCATGTTCTGGTCACGATGCAGCTTCTGTATCCATTCGAGGTTAATGATGGGCACCACGCCGACCAGCAGGTCCACATGGCTGGCCACATCGGCGCCGTCGCCGACAAAGCCGCCGTGCAGGCCTTCGTAGAACAGCAGCTCGGCACCCTCGTCCATGTCGCGCCAGGGCGTGAAGGTGCCGGGATCCTGTCCGAACTCTGCGGCCTCGATGTCGTCATGGATGTACTTGCGCACCCGGCCCTTGCCGCTGTCGCCGAAGGTACGGAAGGTATCGGCCAGCTCGCCGAGCAGGTTCGCATCCGGGCTGAAGTGGCTGAACGACAGGTTGCCGGCGGCCTGCTGCTTCTTCATTTCCTCGCGCATTTCCATGCGGTTGTAGCGGTGCATGGAATCGCCCTCGAGGATCTGCGCACGTATGCCCTCGCGGCGGAAGATGTGCTGAAAGCTCTTCATCACCGTGGTGGTGCCGGCGCCGGAGGAACCGGTGATGGCGACGATGGGGTTTTTGACAGACATGGAGTCTCCGGCTCGGATAATCAGTTCGCGAACAGCGATCGTTCCTGGAACAGCGGCGACGTGTACTGCTCATCCGTGCCGTTGTCGTACTCGCGGTGATAGCGCTCGATGCGCTCGACCTCGTTGCGCGAGCCGATGATCACCGGCACCCGCTGGTGTATGTCCTGCGGCACCACGTCCAGCAAGCGTTCGCGGCCGGTCGAGCCGATGCCACCCGCCTGTTCGATGATGAAGCTCATCGGACTGGCTTCGTACATCAGGCGCAGCCGTCCCGGCTTGGCCTTGTCCTTGGTATCGCGCGGATACATGAACACGCCGCCGCGCATCAGGATGCGGTGGATCTCGGCCACCATGCTGGCGATCCAGCGCATGTTGAAGTCGCGGCCGCGCACGTCATTGCGGCCGGCCTTGCATTCGTTGACATAGCGCTGCACCGGCGGCTCCCAGAAGCGCTCGTTGCTGGCATTGATCGCGAATTCGCTGGTATCGGCCGGCACTTCCATGTGCGGATGGGTCAGGATGAAGTTGCCGACCTCGCGGTCCAGCGTGAAGCCATGTGTGCCCTTGCCGACGGTAATGACGAACAGCGTCGACGGCCCGTAGATCGCATAGCCGGCGGCCAGCTGCTCGCGGCCAGGTCGCAGGAAATCATCGACGGTGGCCGAGCGACCCTGCGGCGCGCGCAGCACCGAGAAGATGGAACCCACCGACACATTGACGTCGATGTTGGACGAGCCATCGAGCGGATCGAACACGGCGAGGAAGCGGCCGCTGCCGTCCTGCGGGTCGATCTCCATCGGCGCTTCCATTTCTTCGGATGCGAGGCCGGCCACCAGGCCGCCCATGGCGAAGGTATTGATGAAGGCCGTGTTCGACAGCACATCGAGCTTCTGCTGGGTCTCGCCCTGCACGTTGACCTGTTCCATGCTGCCGAGCACGCCGGCCAGCGCGCCCTTGGCCGTCATCGCCGAGATCGCCTTCACGGCGGCGGCGATGTCGACCAGCAGCGCCGCGAGGTCATTCTGCTCGGGGCTGCCCTTCAGCTGCTGGATCAGGAACTTCGATAGCGTGGTGCGTCCGAGATGCATGGCGGTCTCCTTGAAGGGCCTGGGCTGGCCTGGGCAGGCCTGCGTTTTTTTATGTTCTTTTTTCGTGTGCTTCAGGCAGCGGCATTCAGCCCGCCGGCGAACACGCGCGATGCGCGTATGTCTTCTGCGGAAATCGTCGAGAGCTCCTGCGCGCCGACCTCGGCCCTGCCCTGCATCGCCTGCTGGAAGATGCGGTTGGCCTGTCGCAGCCGCGCGCGGTCGAGCGCATTGCGAATCGAGCGTGCATTGGCGAAATGCGGCTGCTGGCGGCGCAACCGGATGTAGTCATCCATCGCCTGCTCGGCATCGGCATCGAGCCGGTAGTTCATCTGGCCGATCATCTTGCCGGCGATCTGCAGCAGCTCCGGCTCACTGTAGTCGGGGAAATCAATGTGATGCGAGATGCGCGACGACATGCCCGGATTGGACTGGAAGAAGGTATCCATCCTGTCCTTGTAGCCGGCGAGGATCACGACCAGGTCGTCGCGATGGTTCTCCATCACCTGCAGCAGGATTTCGATCGCTTCCTGCCCGTAGTCCCGCTCGTTCTCGGGCCGGTACAGGTAATAGGCTTCGTCGATGAACAGCACGCCGCCCATCGCCTTCTTCAGCACTTCCTTGGTCTTGGGCGCGGTGTGGCCGATGTACTGACCAACCAGGTCATCGCGCGTGACCGACACCACATGGCCTTTGCGCACATAGCCGAGCCGATGCAGGATTTCTGCCATACGCAAGGCGACCGTGGTCTTGCCGGTGCCCGGATTGCCGGTGAAGCACATGTGCAGGCTGGGCGTGCTGGCTTCCAGCCCCATCGCCGAGCGCGCGCGCGACACCACGAGGAAGGCCGCGATCTCGCGGATGCGCGCCTTGACCGGCGCGAGACCGACCAGCTCCGCATCGAGCTGCTCGATCACGGGCTGGATGTCGGCATCGCGCAGGATCTGCTGCAGGTCGACCGAGGTCGGCATCGCAGCCTGTGCGGCTTGGGCTTCGACGGTGTCAGGCGAGTTCATCGCGGCTCTCCCTCATGGTTGGCGTCGGGGTCGTGGGGTCTTGTCGGCGTCATGGTCGACATCTGCCGGCGACCGGCACGCGGCACGGCCCGTCAGGCCGATGCCGCGCACGCTTCGTCAGGCGCCGTAGCGCTGGCCGGCCGGACGCTGGGTCGCATAGCTGTGCGTCGTGTAGCGGATCGTGCGGCCATGCTCTTCGGTGCGCTGCAGGCCGAAGCCGGGCTCGTGGCTCGGGCGCTGCACGATGTAGCTCATCACGGTCGACTCGACGCCGCGCGTGTTGTCGAAGGCATTGACCTTGATGTAGGTCTCCGGGTTGGCCTTGCGGCAGGCATTGACTTCGTACAGCACGGCCGCGCCGTCCTGCACCTGGAACATCGGGATGCCCCACATGTGCCAGTAGCAGTTGCGCGGATGCGGGTCGTCGGTCCATTCGACGGACAGCGCCCAGCCCTTGCTGATCGCATAGTCGACCTGTGCGCGGATTTCGTCGTCGGTCAGGTCCGGCAGGAAGGAAAATTGTCCCTGGGTGATTTTCATGTGTGTCTCCTGTAGCGCGCTCAGGCGGCAGTCGGGGTGGCGACGAAGTCGGGGGTGTCGGTCGACGTGTAGTTGAACGACACGTCCTTCCAGGTCTCGAGCGCAACCTCGAGCGGCTTGCACCACTTGGCAGCGTCCTTCAGGATCTGCGGGCCTTCGTTGGCGATGTCGCGGCCTTCGTTGCGCGCCTTGACCATCGCCTCCAGACCAACGCGGTTCGCGATGGCACCGGCCTGGATGCCGCCCGGGTGGCCGATGGTGCCGCCGCCGAACTGCAGCACGACGTCATCGCCGAACAGGGTCAGCAGCTGGTGCATCTGGCCGACGTGGATGCCACCCGACGCAACCGGCATCACCTTCTTCAGGTCGCACCAGTCCTGGTCGAAGAACAGGCCGCGCGACAGGTCTTGCTGGTTGTAACCTTCGCGGCAGACGTTGTAGTAGCCCTGCACGGTCATCGGGTCGCCCTCGAGCTTGCCGACGGCGGTACCGGTATGCAGGTGGTCGACGCCGGCCAGGCGCAGCCACTTGGCCATCACGCGGAACGAAACACCGTGATTCTTCTGACGGGTGTAGGTGCCGTGGCCTGCACGGTGCATGTGCAGGATCATGTCGTTCTTGCGTGCCCAGTTCGACATGGACTGGATCGCGGTCCAGCCGACGATCAGGTCGATCATGATGATGTTCGAGCCGAGCGACTTCGCGAACTCGGCGCGCGCATACATCTCTTCCATGTCGGCCGCGGTCACGTTCAGGTAGTGGCCCTTGATCTCGCCGGTATTGGCCTGCGCCTTGTTGACGGCTTCCATGCAGAACAGGAAGCGGTCGCGCCAGTGCATGAAGGGCTGGCTGTTGATGTTCTCGTCGTCCTTCGTGAAGTCGAGGCCGCCGGTCAGGCCCTCGTACACCACGCGGCCATAGTTCTTGCCGGACAGGCCGAGCTTGGGCTTCATCGTCGCGCCCAGCAGCGGGCGACCGAACTTGTCGAGGCGCTCGCGCTCGACGATGATCCCGGTCGGCGGGCCCTTGAAGGTCTTCACGTAGGCGACCGGGATGCGGATGTCCTCGAGGCGGCCCGCCTTCAGCGGCTTGAACGAGAACACGTTGCCGATCAGGGACGCGGTCATGTTCGCGATCGAGCCCTCTTCGAACAGGATGATGTCGTACGCGATGTAGGCGAAGTACTGCGGCTCCTTGCCGGTGCCCTCGCCGGTGCCCGGAACCGGGTCGACGCGGTAGGCCTTGGCCTGGTAGCTCTCGTGTGCGGTCAGCAGGTCGGTCCAGACCACGGTCCAGGTCGCGGTCGACGATTCGCCGGCGACGGCCGCGGCGGCCTCGATCGCATCGACGCCCTCTTGCGGGGTGATGCGGAAGACGCAGATCACGTCGGTGTCTTTCGGCTCGTAATCCGGGCGCCAGTAGCCCATCTGCTTGTATTTGAGGACGCCACCCTTGTAGCGCTCCTTCATGTCGGTGATGCGGCCTTCCACGGGTTTGTTCATTGCGGTCTCCTGTTGATCGCTCGCCCCATCGCCCACGGATTCAATTTTCCGACGCTTTAGTTCAAGCCGTGACCGCAATGTAGAACTTTAATCAGTTAAGGTATATTCACCAATAATTTCCTTTGAATTCAGTTTTTCTTATGGATTAGCCTATGAAGAACCTGAAACTGTTGAAAAACCTGACGATGCGCCAGCTGCGCATCTTCCAGGCGGCTGCCCGGCATGGCAGTTTTAGCAAAGCGGCAACGGAATTGTCGCTGACCGCGCCGGCGGTATCGATGCAGATCAAGGAGCTCGAAAGCGACATTGGCGTCGAACTGTTCGCGCGCGTCGGCCGACGGGTCGAACTGACGACCGCCGGCGAATATTTTCTGGTCTATGTGAAGCGCATCGCGGCCAACCTGCGCGATGCCGAACTCACGCTGTCCAAATTGCGCGGCAACGAAGCCGGGCTGCTGAAGATCGGGCTGGTCAGCACCGCGAAATATTTCATTCCCGAGCTGCTGCGCCGCTTCCGCGACGAACACTTCGGTTTGCAGATCAAGCTCGAGGTACGCAACCGCGACCAGATGGTGGAGCTGCTGCGCGATGGCGAGATCGATATCGCGATCATGGGCCGCACACCCGCCGACATGGATACCCGCGTCGAACCCTTCGCCGCGCATCCGCATGCCTTCATTGCGAGCCCGCGCCACCCGCTGGCCGGACAGCAGGGCCTGTCGCCCGAGGTGCTGAATCACATTGAACTGATCTCGCGCGAGCCCGGCTCGGGCACGCGCGCGATCATGGAGCGCTTCCTGCGCGAGCGCGGACTGACGCCGCGGGTCTCGATGGAGATGTCGTCCAACGAGAGCATCAAGCAGGCGGTAATGGCCGACCTCGGCATATCGTTCGTTTCGCTGCACACGGTCGGGCTGGAGGCCAGCTATGGAAAACTGTCGGTGCTGGACGTGGACCAGACGCCGATCTCGCGCGCCTGGCACGTAGTCGCCCTGAACCGCGCCAACCATTCGGCGGCGGCCGAGGCCTTCCGCTATTTCGTGCTCGAGCACGGCGCAGCGATACTCGACGAGCTGTACCCGGAATTTCGCCAGATGGGGCAGCGAACGGCCGCCCGCAACTGAGCACGCGCAGCGCGCGGATCAGGCAGCGCTCAGGCGCTGACCGGCATCGACGGCATCACCTGCTGCAGGGCTTGCGGCAGTGTCCGAGCAAAGCCGTCGCCCGCGGCATCACCCACCGCATTGCCCACTGCATCGCCGGCCACTTCGGCACGTTCCAGCTTGGCGGCGACCCGCTCGTTGGCCTCGCACAGCAGCACTTTCACACCGCGCCGGCGCAGCTTGCCCGTCACTTCCCTCAGGGTCTCGATGCCGGTGATGTCCATGAAGGGCACGCGCCGCAGCCGTATCACCAGCACCTTCGGTTCCAGATGCGTGTGCACCAGCGCGCGCTCGAAATTCTCGACCGCGCCGAAGAACATCGGCCCGGCGATCTCGTAGACCAGCACGCCCGGCGGCAGCGGATGCAGCCCGTGGCGCGACAGTTCGGCCTCGAGCTCGGCCTCATCGACCGGCTGCGTCTCGACGGTCTCGGTCATCCGCCGCAGGAATTGCAGGATCGCGAGGATCACGCCCACGTTCACCGCCACCACGAGGTCGGCGAACACGGTCAGCAGGAAGGTGATCACGAGGATCAGCCGGTCGGCCCTGGGCGCCGTCTTCAGCAGGTGTGCGAAATGTCGCACCTCGCTCATGTTCCATGCCACCACGAACAGGATGGCCGACAGCACCGCCAGCGGAATGTCGGACGCCAGCGGCGCGAGGAACAGCAGTATCGCCACCAGCAGCAGCGCATGCACGATACCGGCCAGCGGGCTGGTTGCGCCATAGCGTATGTTGGTGGCCGTGCGCGCGATCGCGCCGGTGGCGGCAAAACCGCCGAACAGCGGCACGACGAGATTCGCAATGCCCTGCCCGATCAGTTCCTGGTTCGCGTCATGCCGGGTGCCGGCCATGCCATCGGCGACGACCGCCGACAGCAGTGCCTCGATCGCGCCCAGCATCGCGATCGTGAAGGCCGGACCGATCAGCGCCAGCCATTGCGACAGCGGCAGCTCGGGCATCGCGAACGCAGGCAACCCGGTCGGTATGCCGCCGAAGGCCGAGCCTATCGTGGCCACGCCCGGCAACTGCAGCACTTGCTGCAGCAAGGTGACGGTCACCATCGCCACCAGCGGCGCCGGAATGCGCGCGAGCCAGCTCAAGCGCGATGCGAACACCACCAGCAGCAGGCCGACGGCACCGAGCCCCAGCGTCGGCCAGTGCACTGCAGGCAGCGCCTGCAGCAGCTGCCAGAGCTTTTCATGGAAGTGCTCGCCGGACGGACGTGGCAAGCCGAGGAAGTCGCTCCATTGCCCGACGAAGATGATCACGGCGATGCCGGCCGTGAAGCCAACAATGACCGGCGCGGGGATGAAGCGGATCACGCCACCCATGCGCGCGACGCCCATCAGCAACAGGACCAGCCCGGCCATCAGGGTCGCGACCTGCAGACCGGCGATACCGTAGTGGGCGGTGATGCCGGCAAGGATGGCAATGAAGGCGCCGGTGGGACCGGCAATCTGCAGGCGGCTGCCGCCCAGCACCGAGATCAGGCCGCCGCCGATGATGGCGGTGTAGATGCCCTGCTCCGGCCGCGCACCGGAAGCGATCGCGAAGGCCATCGCCAGCGGCAGCGCGACCACACCCACTACCAGGCCGGCGACGATATTCGGCAACCAGTGGGCCCGGACCAGCAGCCCCGAGCGGTGGGCTTCAAGCAGCGCGATCATGCGCCCATCATAGCCGAGGTCGAGGGCGTTTCAACCGGCGCTGGCCGCCGAGGACAGCGCAGCATGTTTGCGGACGCTCAGGCCAACGAGAACACGACCGCCGTCACATCATCGCGCCGCAGTTCGCTGCCCTGCCACTGCTGCAGGCTGTCGCGCATGCGGCGGGCGATGGTTTCGGCCGTTTCGCCGCGGCTGGCTTCGAGCAGCTGCACCAGCCGGCGATAGCCATACGCGCGGCGGCCATTGCCATCGCCGCCGATCTGGTCCGTAAAGCCATCGGAGACAATCACGAAGGTGCTGCCGCTGGCGTAGTCGATGCGCTGCAGCGCCGGCGTCTCGGACGGCGGCTGCTGGTAACCGAGTGACACGCGCGAGGGCTGCAGCCGGTCGACGCGGCCATCCGGCCACAGGTGCAGCAGGCCGAGCTTGGCGCCGGCGAATTCGAGCACGCGCTGCTGCTTGTCAATGCGCACCATCGCCGCATCGCAGCCATCGTCGCTCTCGGCCTGCGCGCTGTCCTGGTTGAGGCCGATGCGCAGCGCGCGGTCCAGCCTCATCAGCGCCGCCGACGGATCGAGCTCGGGATCGGTCGCGAACATTCTTTCGAGCGAGGTCGAGATCAGCACCGACAGCATCGCGCCCGGCACGCCATGGCCGGTGCTGTCGGCCACTGCAAGCGCCACCTGCCCCTGCGCGTTGGGCAAGGAAACCCACCACAGGTCGCCGCCGATGGTGTCGCGCGGCTCCCAGATCGCGTGAATCGACGCAAACTGGCCATCGAGCCGCTGTGCGCGCGGCAGCTGCGCCTTCTGCAGGCGGCTCGCGTAGTTGATCGAATCGACCACCATCTCGTGCTGCTGCTCGACCTGGGCCATGCTGTCGGCCAGTTCGCGCGTGCGTTCGGCGACGGTGGCTTCGAGCACCTGATTCTGGTTCTGCATCAGCTCGGCCTGGGCCTGGATGTTTTCCTTCAGTTCCTGTTGCAGCCAGCGGTTCTTGCTGAAGACGGCCAGCGCCATGATCAGCGCTTCGCAGCAGACGCCGATCGCCTGCGCGGTGTTCGGGTTCTGGATGAAGAAACCGAAGCCGGTCTTGGGCAGCAGCGTGAACGGTGACGGCACATTGATCAGGCCGAGGAAGAAAATGAAGCGGAAGATGATGTAGGGGATCATCGCCAGCATGAAGAACTTCGCCACGCGCAGCCCCTGTCGGTAGCGCAGGTACGCGCAGACGTAGATGGTGACCAGCGTGATGAGAATGCCGCCCCACAGCGGCAGCCACAAAGCTTTCACGCCCAGCCCGTGTTCGACGAAGAACAGCACGAACAGGTGCAGCACCGTAAACGCGAGATAGACATTGGTCAGCATGAAGGCACGCGGCATGCGCGACTTCATCTCGAGGAAATTGCGCGCGAAGATCACGTAGCCCATCGACTGACAATACGCGAGCGAGGTCAGCAGGATGTTCGCATGGCTGACCTTGCCGAGGTGGCCGGTGCCGATGTCGACATAGAACTCGAACAGGCGCACGCCATCGTGCACCGGCAGGCTGGATGCGGACAGCAGCGCGAACATGATCCAGGTCGCATACGCAACGCTGGTACGGTCGCGGTTGTGATACGCGGAGGCCCAGCCGAACACCACCAACGCGCACAGCACGCCGGTCAGGATGCCCTCGAGGTGCAGGCCGTAGCGGCGCAACTCGAGATAGCGCGGATGATCGACGAACTGCACCCCGAAGCCCGCCGGTCGCAGGTTATCGTTCGGTACCAGACGGGTCAGCACCTGCGTCTTCTCGCCACGGCGCAGCGTGAACACCGGCCACTGGCTGGACTCGGTCGTAGCGGCGCTGACGAAGGGATTGGTATTGCCCAGCTGTGCGAGCGGCACCCAATATACCGAGGCCATCCTGAGCGCCTGGCGCGCGCCTTTGCCGTCAATGACGAAGCTGAACGCTTCATACCAGCCCGGTGCGTCGACGCGCAGTTCGCGGTCAACATCCAGTCTGCTGTCGATCTCGCTGAGCACCCAGTAATGGCTGCCCGGCTTCGGCGTCCCTAGCGTCTTCGCCGGCGCGAATGACTGCTGTCGCGCCAGCGCGGCATCCACCGTCAGGCTGCCGTCAGGGTCCTCCAGCACCCGCGCCGCCTTGTCGGCAAAAATGATGGGCGTCTCTGCGTCGACCTGTACTGCTGCGGCATGGCCATGCCAACCTGCGAAGCAAAGACCAGCCAGCAGCAAGGCCAGCGCCATCCGCGCACGGGTAACGACATTTAGCATCTTGATATTCTTCTTGGAGTGCTGTGCGTTTCAATGAAATTGCCAGTGGGCAATTCCTATCGAAATCTAGCACAATGCACCCTCCGCACGGCATCGCCCCGCACCACAACGCCCTCTCGTGAAGAAGAACATCGCCATCTTTCTGCACCACCCGATCTGCTCGACGGAGTCGGTGAACGGGATCGTCAAGGCGCTGTCGCCGGCGTATGACTTGCGCATCTTCACCAAGCATGCGGTGCACGAGGGATTCTTCGATGATGTGGACCTGGTGATCTTCCCGGGCGGCTATGGCGATGCCGGCAAGTTCGACCACGCGTTGAAGGCCAATGCCCCCGAGGTGAAGCGCTTCCTGCGGCGCGGCGGCAAGTACCTCGGCATCTGCATGGGCGCGTACTGGGCCGATGCCTATTACTTCGACATCCTGAGAGAGACGCGCGTGCAGCAGTACATCAAGCGGCCGCGCGCCGACATACGCTCGTCCTATGGCACGACGTTGCCGGTCGACTGGCAAGGCGAAGCGCAGCGCATGTATTTCTATGACGGTCCGACCTTCGTCGGCGGCAGCTTCGACACCATCGCTACCTATGCCAACGGCGACCCGATGGCCATCGTGCAGGGACACATCGGCCTGATCGGCTGCCATCTCGAGAGCGAACAGTTCTGGTACCAGCGCAAGTACATGCAGCCGCACTGGCATCAGGGCGAGCATCATCGCAAGCTGCTGCAATACGTGGCCGACCATTTGCTCGGCGAGCCACAACTACCGTTGTTCTGATTGCGCAGTGCGGGTGTAGCGCTGCTCAGGTTTCGACAGGATGGCTCTGGTCGAGACTGTACATCACTGCGGTGACGAGGATGGCGGCGATCGGCCCGGCGAACGGATGCACGATGCCGACGACGACCGGCGCGATCAGCACGAAATAGCGCAGGCCGGTGCTGTAGAAGAGTCCGGCCTTGCGCACATAGTTTTCACCGATCGGGATCCATGAGCGCTTTTCCAGCGCATCGGCGGGCATGCCCGCGATGAAGCTGGCATGCGTGTAATAGCGCACAGCCATCACCGACGACACCAGCGACACGAACAGGAACAGCAGCAGCACCAGTTCCAGCAAATGGCGCGGGGTCAGCAGATCGGCTGCGGTGATGCCATCGGCGGCCATCGCATTGAAGGACGGCGCGGCCAGCGAGATCGAGCCCATCAGCGCCAGCGCCGCAGTGGAGGCCGTCATCGTCGCCGACATCAGCGAATTGCGCAGCGTCTGCACGGCGAGGATTTCGGTGCCCGCGCGGCGCGCAATCGCATCGAACCAGATCGCACGCAGGTGCGCATGGCTGCTGCGCGCGACGCCGTGCGGATTGACGCGCTCGGCGATCGTCAGCAGCCCCTGGTAGAGCACCAGAACGACGACGGTGACCAGCGTCGGCCACCATTGCGCGACATCGAAGGCGATCACGACGCGCCGGTGGCAGCATTCGCGGCTGCATTGGCACGTGCGGTGGCGGCGCGCTTTTCCAGCAATTCGAAGACGGCCATGCCGGCGATCATGGCCAGTACGAACAGCACTGCCTTGGTCTCGCCCGCCCCGACGGCGACGATGCCCGGGCCGGGGCAGAAGCCACCGATACCCCAGCCTATGCCGAACAGCACGCTACCCAGCACCAGACGGCGATCGATATGCACATTGCGCGGCAGCTTGAGCTCGACGCCCAGCATGGTCTCCATGCGGTTGTGCGCGACTCGGAAGGCGAACACGCCGACACCGATCGCACCGGCCATCACCAGCGCCAGTGACGGGTCCCAGTTGCCGGCGAGGTCGAGGAAGCCCTTGACCTTGGCGGGGTTCGCCATGCCGGCCACGATCAGGCCGATGCCGAACACCAGCCCGGACAGGAATGCAGTGAACAGGGTCATAGTCGCTCCTCAGAAATTGAGCAGGTGGCGCATCACGAACACGGTCGCAAAGCCGGCGACCATGAAGCACAGGGTCGCAACCAGCGAACGCAGCGAGAAGCGTGACAGGCCGCAGACGCCATGGCCGCTGGTGCAGCCGCCACCGTAACGCGTGCCGACACCCACCAACAGGCCGGCCAGTACCAATGCGCCATCACTGGCATCGATGCTACGTTCGGGCAGCGCTGCAAACAGCGCATATGCCGTCGGCGCCAGGATCAGGCCGAGCAGGAAGGCGATGCGCCACGCGGCATCGCCGGGCTCACGCTTGAGCAAGCCGCCGAGAATGCCGCTGATGCCGGCGATGCGGCCATTGAGCAGCACGAACATCGCGGCGGAGATGCCGATCAGCACGCCGCCCGCCAACGCCCACCACGGGGTAAAGGCATTCCAGTCCACAGTCATCTTTCACTCCTTGGGGCAGTAAGTCATATACAGGGCACCCAGCACCTGCAGCAGCTCCGGATCGGAGACGCTGTAATAAATGCGGCGACCGTCGCGCCGCGTGCTGACCACGCCTTCGTTGCGCAGCACGCCCAGCTGCTGCGACAGGGTCGGCTGGCGAATGTCCAGCGCCTCTTCCAGGTCCTGCACGCACAGTTCACCCTGCGACAGCTGGCACAGCAGCAGCAGGCGGTCTTCGTTGGCCATCACGCGCAGCGCGCGCACGGCCTTCTGGGCGGCAGCGCGCAGCTTGTCGGTATCCAGCGATTCATGATGGGCAGCCTCGTGAGCGCCATTCAGTTCAATTTCAGTAATTGCCATGAGAAACTATTGTCAATTGCGGCCGCGACGAGTGGTTTGGCGGCTCCGGTAATATTATATGAGTAAATATAATATTTTGCTTGCGCCTTCTTCGGCGCCGAGATTCAGGCTTTTTACCTTGCCCTCCTGCGCATCCCGGCCACGAGCGGCCCGGCGCACCGATACTGATTGAGGATATTCATGCGATTGCGATCCCCCCTGCGACTTCGGTTGGGACTCCCTTTGAGGCCCTCCCTCCCTTTTGCAGCGCTGTCGCTGCTGCTGGCCACCGGCCTCGTGCTGGCCGACGAATCGCGCATCGCGACGCAGGCGCTGCGCTGCTCGGCAGTGTTTGGGGTCTTCATCGATGCCAATGCCGAGGATGCGGCACTGGCGCCCAAATTCCGCAAGGCGCAAAAAGTATTCGACGAGGTCTATGCGGGCGAGCGCCGCAACAAGAGCGCGGAAGCTGGCCCTGAAATCGCGGACAAGCGCGCGGCGCTGCTGAAGGAATTCCGCGACAACTTCAAGGAGCGCGAGCCTTACCTGCATGAGGAAGGCGTGCTGTGCGGCGCCTGGGCGGAAGGCTTCCTGTCGCAGGGAGAGAACTGGGCTTTCATCCCAGTGATACCGAAGGTGATCGCGCAGAGCGCACGTGACGAGTACAGCCGCCTCGGGCCGCCCTCGTTCACGCGTTGGTATGGCAAGTAAACCGTAGCAGGCTATTCCTTACCAAGACTATTCCACAATCAGTCCCGGTCAGCCTCGGTCAGGAAGTTCTGCACCAGCTGCGCGAAGCGCGCCGCATGCTCGATCTGGGTCCAGTGACCACAGCGGCCGTACACATGCAGTTGCGAGCGCGAGATCAGCTTGGACAAGCGCAGCGAATTCTCGAGCGGGATCACCTTGTCATCGCGGCCGTGCACGATCAGGGTTTCCTTGTCGATCTTCGCGATGTCGGCCTCCGGGCTGGCGAGCGCATCGACCCAGCGCTGGCGCGGTGCCGGGAACATCGCCGCATAGCTTTCATGCACGCCCGGCCGGGCGCTGGCTTCGTAGCGCAGCTGCGCGAGCTGGTCGTTCACCAGGCCGCGGTCATAGGCGAACACATCCATGATGCGGCGCATGTTCTCGAAGGAAGGCTCATAGCCCCATACCGCATCCAGCGCATCGGTGATCGGGAAAGACACGCCGGCCGCGCCCATCAGCACCAGCCGACGCACACGCTGTGGATGACGAATCGTCAGCGCCAGCGACAGCGCGCCGCCGAAGGAATTGCCGACCAGGTCGAACTGCTCCAGCCCGAGCGCATCGGCGAAATCGATCGCCTGCTTCACCCAGTTGTCCATGGTGTAGACCATGCCGGCCGGGCGCTCGGTGAAACCGAAGCCCACCATGTCGGGGGCCAGCACGCGGCGCTGCGTCGCCAGTTCCGGCATCACCAGCCGCCAGTTGACGAAGGCCGACACGCCGGGGCCGGAGCCGTGAATCATCAGCACCGGGAAGCCGCTGCCATGGTCATGATAGTTGACGGCGATGCCGCCGGCCTGGATGCTGCGGCCGATCTCGGGGCTGGGGTTGGCGTTGCTCATGTCAGTGGGTCTCTTCCGGTTGAAGTTGATATTGAAATTGGCGGTGAATTTGCGATGGAGGTCGAGGTTCAGGTCGTGATTCAGGCCGCAGCGCAGTTAGCGGTTCAGGTCGGGATTGAAGTCTTGTCCGATTTGCCAAGCGGCAGCGCGCCGCGCTCAATGCCGCGCTTGATCAGCTCGGTGGTCTCGCGGATGTGCGCCTCCAGCGCGAGCGCCGCGCGCGCCTCATTGCCCGACATCGCGCTGTCGAAAATCATCTGGTGCTCACTGTGCACATCGCGGCCGGATTTCATGCCGATCACATAGCGGCGATAGCGCTCGCAGTGCTGGGTCAGCTGACGGATGATGCGCAATGTCCATTGCGAGCCACAGGCCGACAGCAAAGCCTCATGGAATTCCGCATTCGCACCCTCCCATGCAGGCACGTTTTCCGGCTGCAGCGGCTGCTCCAGCGCCGACATGCGCTCGAATGCAATGCGCAAGCGGTTGCGCCAGAAATCATCGCCCTTGCGGATCGACGCGCGCAGCGCCTCGGTCTCGAGGCCGACGCGCACCTGGGTCACGTCCAGCAGGTCATCGAGGCTGATCGGGGTCACGGTGAAGCCGCGCTGTCCCTCGGCGCTGATCATGGCCTCGCTGACCAGCCGCGAGATCGCCTCGCGCACCGTGCCGGCGCCGACGGCGTAGCGGTCTTTCAGCCGGTCGATGACAAGCTTCTCGCCGGGCACCAGCCGCCCGGTCAGCACGTCTTCGCGCAGCTGCAGATAGGTGTGCTCGATCAGCGTGCGCGCGCCGGCGGCGCCCGGACGGGTGTCGGCATCGACGGATCGGACGAAAGTTTTCTTGGCCATAGCGGATCTTGTGTTCGGTACAGGTATCGGTTGCCGGCTCAGCGCTCGCGGATCTTCTGCAGCCGGTAGCTCAGTTGCGGTCGCGTCATGCCGAGCGAGCGCGCCGCTGCCGACAGGTTGCCGCCGGCACGGGACACGGCCTCGCGGATCAGGCAATCCTCAAGCGCATCGAGGCTGAGGCCACGGCGCTGCAGGTCGTCGAACAGGGAATCCATGTCGGATGGCAGGTTCTGCTGCAGCTGTCCGCTCTCACCGACGGTGACTGCAGGCTCGGGCACCGACATCGCGAACAGGTCGCCGACATCGACCATCTGCCCGGCCGAGGAAACGATCAGGCCACGCTCGATCAGGTTCTCGAGCTCGCGCACATTGCCGGGCCACGGATAGCGGCGCATCGCATCCATCGCCTTGTCGGTGATGCCGGCCACCCGCTTGTTGTGCTGGGCCATGAATTTTTTCAGCAAGTGGTTCGCCAGCGGCTCGATGTCCTCGATGCGCTCGCGCAGCGGCGGAATGTTGATCGGGTACACATTCAGGCGATACATCAGGTCGCGCCGGAAGCGGCCGGCCTCGACTGCCGCCGCGAGATCCACGTTGGTCGCCGTGACCACGCGCACGTCGACCTTGCGATAACTGGTCGAGCCCAGCCGCTCCACCTCGCCCGTCTGCAGCACGCGCAGCAGCTTGGCCTGCGCGGCGAGCGGCAATTCACCGAGCTCGTCAAGGAACAGCGTGCCGCCATCGGCGCGTTCGAAGCGGCCGGGCCGCGCGCTGCCGGCACCGGTGAATGCGCCCTTCTCGGCACCGAACAGCTCGCTCTCGATCAGCTCGTGCGGCAGCGCCGCGCAATTGATCGCGACGAAAGGCTTGTCGGCGCGCGTGCTCATCTTGTGCAGGGTGCGCGCAAAGCGCTCCTTGCCGACGCCGGTCTCGCCGGTCAGCATGACGGTGACCTGCGTCGATGCCGCCTTGCGCAGCATCTCGATCGCCTGCTGGAAGGACTTCGAGCGGCCGATCAGTTCGCCCAGGTCATCGCTCGGCTGCAGCGAGGTGCGCAGACTGTCGATCTCGGCCTGCAGGTCTTCCAGCCGTACCAGCAGCGAATCTTCCTCATAGTCGGCCTTCATCTGCTCGGCATCGGGCCAGTCGTTCACGGGCCGGCCCTCGATCATGCAGTGGTCATGGCCGCAGGCCGCGCACTGCACTTCCTTGTACAGGATCTGGTGACCCATGAAAGCGGTGGTGTAGCCCGACGCATAGCCGAGCAGCATCCAGCACACCGGCTCTTCCTGCGGGCCGAACGCGCGCACATGGGTCTCGACTTCCCATGACTGGTCCCAGCGGAAGCGGCCGTGGTAGGTGCCGGCCTCGACATCGAAATGGCAATCCTCGGGCGTCACCTGCACCGCGCCTTCAAGCATGTGCAGTTGCGGACCGACGGAGAACTGCTCCCACGGAGTGGCGGTCGGGCGCACCTGGCGTGCCAGCGCCGCGTCGCGCATCCCGGCCGCATAACCGGCGCGCTTTAGCACGCGGCGAGTCTGCATCGGGCCAATGGTCTGCATCAGCTCGCGCCGGAACGCGCCCAGCGCCTCGGCATGCAGCAGCACCATGCGATGCCCTGCCAGCCAGATACGGCCATCGCCGGCCGAGAAGTGAACCAGCCGACGCAGGTCGGCATCGGTGGGCAGCGGTGGTAGGGAATCGGAAGGCATGTCTTAATTATCGATAATTTTGGAGAATAGAGGAAGCACGACGACAGCAAAATACGTCAAGGAATTTCATCATTTGGTGAAAGTCCTTTCAAGTCACTTCACGAAATCATCAAATTTTTACGATAAGAGCGGGGTTTTTGTTGCAATGCGACACAAAACCGAAATGAAAAGCAGCACCTTTGCCCATCGCAAAGCCCTGTGTTTTCGCGGTTTTTATCGATATTTTCAAATTGAAACGCCTGCTCTGGCACAGCGATTGCATTACGGTTATGCGGAGACAGCATAACTTGTTATAAGACAACAATTGCCAACAATGAGCAATCCACCTACCGGAGCCGGAATCCCCGCTCCCATCCAGAGTGCAATTGATGCACTGGCCACCGACGAGGCCACGCTGGCTCGTCGCTATGTCCGCATCACCGCGCGCCGGCCGAATGGCTTTGTCGAATTCGAATTCTCGGTCGGCTGGCCCGACATGAGCGTCGAACTCACCTTGCCCGAGCCGGAGTTCAACGCTTTCTGTTCCAAAAACAACGTCGAATTCCTCACCGAAGCCGTGGGGGACAAGCTGGGAGACAACCATGACGAGCATTGACCTGCAGGCCAAGGAAATCAAGCCGGCCCGTAATACCTTCACCCGTGTAGCGCAGCACATCGGCGGCGACAAGCCGGCCACCCGCTACCAGGAAGCGACGCTGGGCATGCAGCCCACGCAGAACTTCCACTATCGCCCTACCTGGGATCCCCAATACGAACTCTTCGATGCATCTCGCTCGGCCATCAAGCTGGCCGACTGGTATGTGCTGAAGGACCCGCGCCAGTATTACTACGCGACCTGGACCATCACCCGCGCGCGCCAGCACGAAGCGGTGGAGGCCAACTATCAGTTCGTCGATTCGCGCGGCCTGCTGTCGCGCATGACCGATGAAGTGCGCGCCAGCGCCTGCCAGGTGCTGATGCCGCTGCGCCATGTGGCCTGGGCCGGCAACATGAACAACACCTTCATCTGCGCGTATGGCTACGGCACCGCGATCACCGCGGCCTGCAACTTCCACGCAATGGACCACCTCGGCATCGCCCAGTACCTGACCCGCTTCGGCCTCGCGGTCGACGAACCGGGCGTGCTGGACGCCGGCAAGAACGACTGGCTGAACGACCCGCGCTGGCAAGTGCTGCGCCGCCTGGTCGAGGACACGCTGGTGATGAAAGACCCGATGGAGATGTTCGTCGCGCAAAACCTGTGCCTCGACGGCATGCTTTACCCGCTGATCTATGGCTCCTACATCGACGAGCACCTGACCATCAAGGGCGGCACCGCGGTCGCAATGCTGACCTCGTTCATGCCCGAATGGCATGACGAGTGCGCGCGCTGGGTTGACGCTGTCGTCAAGGCGATGGTCGCCGAGTCGGAAGAGAACAAGCAGATCGTGACCGGCTGGGTACAAGCCTGGGCCGACCGCGTGCAGGCAGCGCTGGCACCGGTGGCCGAGATCGCCCTCGGCGACCTGGGTCAGGATGCGCTGGCCGGCGTGCGCAACACGTTCAATGCGCGCGTCGCCAAGCTGGGCGTCACGCTGTAAACGCCGGGCCTCCGCCGCAATAACACCGCATAAACAAAACAATATCTAGGGGAAGACACATGTCCAACGTATTCATCGCCTTCCAGGCCAACGAAGAGTCGCGGCCGCTGGTCGATGCGATCGTCGCCGACAACCCGAACGCGCAAGTCGTCTATTCGCCGGGCCTGGTCAAGATCGACGCACCGAATCGCCTGGTGATCAAGCGCGAGACGGTGGAGGAAATCATCGGCCGCCGCTACGACCTGCAGGAACTGCAGATCAACCTGGTCACGCTGTCGGGCAACCTCGACGAGGACGACGACGAGTTCGTGCTGAGCTGGAAGCACTGATTCCGGTCGTACCCGGCGCAACGCACTACCCGCCTTTCACGTCACCTCACGCGAGCCATCCATGGACAAGCGAGTCGAGAAAAAGAAACTGGACATTGCCAGCCGCTATGCGGCGATGTCGCACGACCTTCACTGGGACACCACCTACCAGACGAAGGAGAAGGTCTATCCCTTCGCGCATTACGAAGGCATCCGCATCCACGACTGGAAGCAATGGGAAGACCCCTTCCACATGACACTGGATGTCTGGTGGCGCCAGCAGGGCGAGAAGGAACGCCGTCTGTACGCGGTGATGGATGCCTTTGCACAGAACAACGGCCAGATCGGCGTCTCCGATGCACGCTACGTGAATGCCGTGAAGCTGGTGCTGCAGGCCTTCTCGCCGCTGAAGTACGCGCTGCACCGCGCGTTCGCGCACGCCGCCCGCAACATGCCGGGCGACGCGCTGCGCATCGCTACCCTGCTGCAGGCTTCCGAAGAACTGCGCCACTCGCAGCTGGAAGTGCATGCCGCGTCGGTCTACAACAAGTATTTCAATGGCATGCACGACACGCCGCGCTGGCACGAGCAGGCCTGGTACCTGGCGCCGGTGAAGAGCTTCGCCGAAGACGCAGCCAGCGCCGGCCCGTTCGAGCTGCTGGTGGCGATCAGCTTCGGCTTTGATGCGCTGCTGTCGGATACGCTGTTCGTACCCGCGATGAGCACCGCCGCGCACAACGGCGACCTGTCGCTGGTGCCGGCCAGCTTCTCGTCGCAATCCGATACCGCGCGCCACAAGGCGCTCGGCATCGCCGCGGTCAAGTTCATGCTGCAGCAGGACCCGGCCAACGCCGCCATCGTGCAGCGCTGGGTCGACAAGTGGTTCTGGCGCAGCTTCCGCCTGATGCCGCTGGTCGCGATGCTGCAGGATTACATGCTGCCCAAGCGCATCTCGAGCTTCCGGGAAGCCTGGGATGAATTCGTCGAAGCACCGGTCACCGAGCTGTTCGCCGAGCTTGCGCCTTACGGCCTGCGGCTGCCGGCCGGTTGGCAGCAGGCTTGCGACGCCAAGGACCACCTGAGCCACCAGGCCTGGAACGCGTTCTACGGCTATGGCCAGGCTGTCGCCTTCCACACCTGGGTGCCGGAACAGGAAGAACTCGACTGGCTCGACCGCAAGTACCCGAACAGCTTCGACCGCTGGTACCGCCCGCGCCTGGCCTACTACGCGCAGCGCGAAGCTTCCGGCCATCGCTACTACAACCGCGCGCTGCCGATGCAGTGCCAGGTCTGCCAGCAGCCGATGATGTTCACCGAGCAGGGCAACCCGCGCTGGATCGCATACCGCAACACGCAGCACGCCGGCGAGACCTTCCACTTCTGCAGCGACCACTGCGAGCACATCTTCGCGCATGAGCCGGAGAAGTATCTGCAATCGAAGCTGCCGTCGCACGAGATCCTGCATGCGCAGCGCGCCGACAGCGTGGCCGACCCGCTGCAGGCCTCGCTGGCCGAGATCGGCGTCGACCTCGCGCGCGACACCGGCGAGTTCAAGCACTCCGAAGATGCGCAGAATTTCGAGACCTGGGGCGGCGGTCAGGACATGAAGGAGGCCCAGCTATGAGCGTTGCAGCCATCGGCAATTACAGCCATGCCACGCATGACAGCGCGGCGCGCTTTGCGGCTCCCCTGCTCTACATCGCATGGGACGAGCACATGATGTTCGCGGCGCCGGTCGTGCTGGCGCTGTCGCCCGACACCACGTTCGAGCACCTGAAGTCCAAGGTGCTGCACAAGCTGTACGGCGACCATCCGGAATTCAAGCTGATCGACTGGGCCCGCGTGCAGTGGTTCCGCGGCGATGTGATGTTCACGCCGAAGATGGACAAGACGCTGGCCGAGCATGGCTTCGGCCACAAGTCGGTGCTGCGTTTCAGGACTCCCGGGTTGGAGGGATTGCGAGGCTCCTGCGGTTAACTCCTCTCGCCGCAGGAGCGTCGCAACGCCTTGCCGTCCCCACGGACCCGACGGCGAAGCGTGAAGTGTGTGGGACCGTAGTACGAAAAACCATAACGGAGACAGCAACAGATGAAGAAGACCACCTACCTCGGCGGCGCACTGGCTGTGGCCCTCGGCATGATGGCATCCGGTGCCATGGCCCAGGACAAGTGCGGCCTCGGCAACGGCAAGAAAGCCACCGGCGAACCGATCCAGATCGGCGCCATCGTCGGCAAGACCGGCCCTGAAGATTTCTCCTCGTCGGCTCGTTCGGCGCAGGCTTACTTCAACTGCGTCAACAACAACGGCGGCATCAACGGCCGTCCGATCCAGTACACCGTCCAGGATGACACCTGGAACCCGGAAGTGGCATCGCAGGCCGCCAACAAACTGGTGAAGGACACCAAGGTCGTCGCGATGGCCGGTTCGTCCTCGTTCGTCGAGTGCGGCGCCAACAACAACCTGTATGCACAGGAAGGCGTGGCATCGGTATCGGGCGTCGGCGTGCCGCGCGCCTGCTTCTTCGGCAAGAACTACATCTCGTTCAACCAGGGCCCGCGCCAGTCGACGCTGGGCGCTGCGCAGTACATCACCGAGACCTTCAAGCTCAAGAGCCTGACCTGCGTCGCACCGGGCATCCCGGGCTTCGGCGACTGGGTCTGCGGCGGCGTCGAGTCCTACGGCAAGGCTAACAACATTCCGGTCAAGACCGTGATCTTCGATCCGGGCCAGCTTGACGGCAATGCGATCGCGCTGCAAGTGGCAGCTGCCAAGTCGGAAGGCGTCGTGCTCGGCATGCCGCGCGGCATGATGCTGCCGATCCTGACGGCCGCCGAGCAACAGGATCTGGGCAAGAGCATGAAGTGGGGCCTGCCGACCTCGGCCTACCACGCTGAAATGCCGAAAGCCGTCGGCAAGTACTGGCACGACAAGCTGTACGTGCACATGGAGCTCGAGCCGATGGACGGCACCGGTCCGGACAACACGAACTGGAAGGCCATCATGGACAAGTACGGCGACAAGAAGGATCCGCGCGACACCTTCTCGCAGGCCGGCTTCCTGGCGGCGAAGGTCACCACCGACGCACTGCTGTCGATCAAGGGCAACGTCGACCGTAAATCGGCTTACCAGGCGATCGTCGCGACCAAGAAGTACAAGAGCGACATGATGTGCGCACCGTGGTACTTCGGTCCGGGCGAGCGTCACCAGCCGAACCACAAGGGTCGCGCTGCGCTGCTGCAAAAGGGCGGCTTCAAGACCCTGACCGAGTGCTATCAGTCGAAGGACGCCGAGCTGGAAGACGTCCTGAAGCTGGAAGCCAAGGGCGGCCTGGTCAACTAAGCCTCATCGACCTCATCAACGCAAACCGGGCTGAACATGGAAACTCTGCTCCCCTTCATCGTGGTCGGCATCAGCGTCGGCGCAGTCTACGCACTGTCAGGCGTCGGCCTGGTGGTGCTGTACCGCGCCAGCGGCGTGGTCAACTTTGCCTTCGGCGCGCTTGGCGGCCTTGCCGCCATGATCTGCTGGCAGGTGCTCGACCTCGAGTATGACGACTGGATGGGCTGGGTCGCCGGCATCGGCGCGGCCACCCTGCTGTCGTGGGCTTACGGGCGCTACATCGCACCGTCGCTCACGCACCAGGACCGCGTGGTGCGCGCGATGGCGACGCTCGGTTTCGCGTTGATGATCATGGGTATCTCCCAGTGGTACTGGGGCGACGATCCCCGCCGACTCGTGCTGCCGACCGATTCCGGCGGCATCGAGTTCGACGGCCGTCGCCTCATCAGCCACACCCGCGTCGCCGCGCTGCTGTTCGCAGCCGGCGCCACCGTGGGCATGCTGTGGCTGCTGGCAAGAACCCCGCTCGGCCTGCGCATGCGTGCGCTGCAGAGCAACCGCATCCTCGCCGGCCTGGTCGGTGTGCGCGTCAAGCGCGTCGACACCTGGGCCTGGACGCTGGCGGGCCTGCTGGCCGGCATCAGCGGCCTCTTCATGGGCAACATGGTGCGCCTGAACCCCACCGTGCTGACCTTCCTCGTGATCCCTGCAATGGCCGCGGCCATGGTGGGACGCATGAATTCCCTCACCGCCACCGTGATCGGCGGACTCGTGATCGGCGTGATCGAGTCGCTGCTGAACCTGGTGCCGGAAGTACAGCGTTATGGATCGGCCACCGCCTTTGTGGTCGCCATCCTGGCCGTGATGTGGCAGCAACGCCATGGCATCGGCCTGTCCCGTGACAACAGCCACCTGGAGTAATACGCAATGGCACGCAACAAGGACAAACCCGATATTCCGCCCGGCACGCCTTTCCAGCGCGTGCGGCCGATGCTGATCACCTTCTTCGTGGTCGCCCTGCTCGGGCCCCAGCTGTTCTCCTCGTACTGGCTGAACACTTTCTCGACCGTTGCCGCGCTGACGCTGGCGGCCGGTACCGTCGCGCTGCTGTATGGCCAGCTCGGCATGGTGTCGCTGGCCCAGTTCGCGCTGTCCGGCGTCGGCGGCTGGTTCTGCCTGCGCCTGATCCACGGCACCGGCATGCCGTTCGAACTGGCGCTGGTGCTGGGCGCGCTGATCGCCGGCCTGTTCGGCCTGATCCTCGGCCTGCCGGCGCTGCGCATGCGCGGCCTCTACCTCGCGCTGCTGACGCTGATGATTGCGGCTGCGGTGCAGGTGGTGATCAACGTGATCGGTTTCCCTGACGGCGGCCCAGGCTGGACCGGCCATGTGGTCAACGGCCAGCGCGCGATGATCTCGCGCCCCGTGATCGCGCCGACCGATGTCGATTACTTCCGCTACACGATGTTCTGGCTCGCGGTCGGCCTCGGCTTGATCGAATGGGCGCGCTGCAGCCTGCCCGGCCGCGCATGGGGCCTGATCCGCAAGTCCGAAGCTGCAGCGATCGCTGCCGGCGTGTCGGTGGTGCGTTACAAGGCGCTGGCATTCGGCATGGCCGGTGCTCTGGCCGGCCTCGCAGGCGGCCTGCTGGCCGGCCTGAACGGCCAGCTCGACAATACCGGCTTCCCGGTTGCGCAATCGATCCTGTTGTTCGCGCTGACCATCGTCGGCGGCGCCTATCACTGGATGGGCGCGGTGTTCGCCGGCCTGCTGATCCGCGCGCTGCCGGCGCTGCTGAACGACCACGGCGTCGACGGCAACCTGTCGAATGCGTTCTATGGCTTCGCGCTGCTGGTGTCGCTGATCCAGGGCCGCAAGGGCCTGGCGGGACAGCTGGCCGACTTCTACAAGTTCGTGCGCATGAGCCGCATCGTCGAGGGCTCGGTGATCTGGGGCGTGATCTCGGTCGGCCTCGCGCTCGCCGCCTCGCACTATGGCGCGATGGGCTTCGCCGGCGCGCTGTTCCTGTCGCTGATTGCGCTGCTGTTCCGCCAGGCCATCCCCGGCGTCTGCTGGCTGCTGCTGGGCTTCTTCGGCAAGCGCGTGCAGGATGCGGCCGAAGATGCCGAGGCCTGGCTGTCGCTGCGCCTGTCGCGCATGATCGAGGCGCTGGGCCTGATGCCGGACCACCGCATCCTGAAGCGCACGCTCAACGTGCTGTTCATCGGCTTCTTCGTCGGCTGGGTCGTGCATGGCGTGTTCGATGTCGACTACAACGTCGCCTGGGCGATCATCTGGAGCTCGATCGCGATCCGCTTCCTGATCGAACTGCTGCTGTACCCGGCCATCCTGCCGCTGCGCAAGAAGATCGATGAAAAATATCCGAAGCCGTTCGCGGCTTATCGATAACGGAGTGACGCAATGATCGAGATTAACGACCTCGTGGTGCAGTTCGGCGGCGTCAAGCCCATCGATGGCCTGACCGTTACGCTGAACAAGCCCATCGTCGGCCTGATCGGCCCCAACGGCGCCGGCAAGACCACCCTGCTCAACGTGCTGTCGGGCTTCGTCGAGCCGCGCCGCGGCTGGGTCAAGGTGAATGGCGAAATGATTACCGGCGTGCCGCCGCATGCGCGTGCCGCGTTCGGCCTGCGCCGCACGTTCCAGACCGACCAGATCGCCGAAGACCTGACGCTGCTCGAGAACGTGATGGCCATTGCAGACCACGCGCACTTCGACAGCCGCGACGCGATGCGCAAGGCCGTGCATGGCGCGATCGACTTCGTCGGCCTGTCGCACCGGCTGCACCGCAAGGGCGACAACCTGTCGACCGAGGAGCGCCACCTGGCCGAAGTCGCGAAGGCCCTGATCGGCAACCCGAAACTGGTGATGCTCGACGAACCGGGCGCCGGCATGAGCGGCTCCGAATCCGAGCACCTGCAGAAAGTGATCAAGGCCATCCCCGGCTATTGCAAGGCACAGGTATTCCTGATCGACCATGACGTCGACCTGATCGCCGCCTGCTGCCACGAGACCATGGTGCTCGACTTCGGCAAGCTGCTGGCGCTGGGCCCGACCCTGGAAGTGTTGAAGAAACCCGAAGTGCAGCAGGCCTACCTGGGCAACTTCGATGACCTGGAGGTGGCCGCATGAGCGCCAAGATCGCACCCGACAACCTGCGCCCGGGCTGGCTCGAAGTGCGCGACCTCGTCATGGTCCGCGGCACCAAGAAGGCCGTCGAAGGCATCGAGCTGCGCATCGCGCCCGGCAAGATCACCGCACTGGCCGGTGCCAACGGCGCCGGCAAGACCAGCACCGTGCTCGGCATCGCCGGCGTGGTCGAACCGGTGTTCGGCGAGATCTGGCTGGACGGTAAAGATCTGGTGGGCCTCGATCCGGACGAGATCCGCCGTGCCGGCATCGGCACCGTGCCCGAAGGCCATCAGGTGCTGCGCGAACTGACCGTGCGCGACAACCTGCTGGTCGCGGCCGGCGGCCTGTCGCGCGGCGAGACCAATGCGTCGATCGAGCGCGTGCTGGGCCTGTTCCCCGAACTGAAAGAGAAGCTGCCGCAGGCAGCCGGCGACCTGTCCGGCGGCCAGCAGCAGATGGTCGCGATTGCGCAGGCGCTGATGGTCGAGCCGCGCTTCCTGGTGATCGATGAACTGTCCTTCGGCCTTGCGCCGACCATCGTCGCGCGCCTGGTGCCCATCATCCGCAAGATCGCGGACTCGGGCATTGGCGTCTTGCTGATCGAGCAGTTCACGCAGCTGGCGCTGGCGCTGGCGCATCACGTGTACGTCATGTCGCGCGGCACGGTGTCGTATGACGGCGAGCCGGGCCGGCTGCGCGACGATCCGGAGATCCTGCATCGCGCCTACTTCCCGGTCAGCAGCAAGGAGGCGGTGGGCCTGTAAGCGCCCCGCTCCCGGCATGAACCAATGCACCATGAATGAATTAGCAGCACGCATCAGCAGCACATGTAAGCAGCATCGTTAAGCAGCACTTTGTTGTTCTTTCCCCCAACCCGATAACAACAACAAACAAACAGACTTTGCGGAGATACAGATAAATGGATACACGAGTCGTCAAGAAGAAACTGGGCCTCAAGGAACGCTATGCCGCAATGACCCGCGGACTGCATTGGGACACCACCTACCAGCCGATGGACAAGGTCTTCCCGTACGATAAGTACGAGGGCATCAAGGTCCACGACTGGGACAAGTGGGAAGACCCGTTCCGCCTGACGATGGAAGCCTACTGGAAGTATCAGGGCGAGAAGGAACGCAAGCTGTACGCCGTCATCGAGGCCTTCGCGCAGAACCACGGCGAACTCGGCGTGACCGACGCGCGCTACATTAATGCGCTGAAGCTGTTCATCCAGGGCGTGACGCCGCTGGAGTACTACGCGCACCGCGGCTTCGCGCATGCAGGCCGCCAGTTCACCGGCGCCGGCGCCCGTGTCGCCGCGCAGATGCAGGCCGTTGACGAGCTGCGCCACTGCCAGACCGAGACCCACGCGATCTCGCACTACAACAAGTACTACAGCGGCATGCACAACTCGGTGCACTGGTTCGACAACGTCTGGTACCTGTCGGTGCCGAAGAGCTTCTTCGAAGACGCGTTCGCCGGCGGCCCGTTCGAGTTCCTGACCGCAGTCAGCTTCTCGTTCGAATACGTGCTGACCAACCTGCTGTTCGTGCCCTTCATGTCGGGCGCGGCGCACAACGGCGACCTGTCGACCGTGACCTTCGGCTTCTCCGCGCAATCGGACGAGTCGCGCCACATGACGCTGGGCATCGAGTGCATCAAGTTCATGCTGGAGCAGGACCCGGCCAACGTGCCCATCGTGCAGCGCTGGATGGACAAGTGGTTCTGGCGCGGCTATCGCCTGCTGACCCTGGTCGCGATGATGCAGGACTACATGCTGCCCAAGCGCGTGATGAGCTGGAAGGAAGCGTGGGAGATGTATGCCGAGGAAAACGGCGGCGCGCTGTTCGCCGACCTCGCCCGCTATGGCATCCGCAAGCCCAAGGGCTGGGACGATGCCTGCGAAGGCAAGGACCACATCAGCCACCAGGCCTGGGCCACCTTCTACCAGTACGGCCATGCCGCCGCGTTCCACACCTGGATCCCGAGCGACGACGAAATGGACTGGCTGTCGTCGAAGTACCCGAACAGCTTCGACCGCTACTACCGTCCGCGCCTCGAGCACTGGTCCGAGCAGGCCAATGGCAAGGAAGGCCGCTGGTACAACCAGGTGCTGCCGATGCTGTGCCAGGTCTGCCAGGTGCCGGTCATGTTCACCGAGCCGGGCGACCCGACCAAACTCAGCATGCGCGAGCTCGACCATCACGGCCAGAAGTATCACTTCTGCTCCGACCACTGCTGCGAGATCTTCGAGCACGAGCCGAAGAAGTACATGCAATCGTGGCTGCCGGTGCACCAGATCTACCAGGGCACCTGCTATCCGGACGACATCAACCCGGCGTCGCCCGGCGACAGCCCGGTGCGCGAGGTGATGCGTTTCTACGACGTGCATGCCGGCGAGGACAACGGCGACTTTGCCACCAGCAAGGACCGCAAGCACTTCCGCGCATGGAGCGGCCGCATGAAGCCGCAGGGCCACGAGGAGTAAGACCATGGCAAGCAAGGACGTGATGAGCCACATCGGTGACTACCCGGTGCTGCAGCAGGACACCGAGGACAAGTTCCACGGCAAGCAGCTGCTGTACCTCTGCTGGGAAAACCACCTGATGTACGCGGCCCCCTTCTGCATTCCGGTGCCGCGCACCTTGCCATTCGGTGCGGTGATCATGGAAGTGCTGCCCGAGCTGTATGGCGAGCATCCGGAGTTCGAGGACATCGACTGGAAGCGCACGCTGTGGTTCAACTCGGGCAAGCGCTTCATCCCGGATGTCGGCAAGTCGCTTGAGCATCACGGCCTTGGCCATAAAGCAGTGATCAGTTTCCGTACGCCGGCGCTGGAAGGCATACGGTCGACGATCAAGGAAGGCGGGACGGGTTTCTGACCACGGTCGGCCAACCCGCCTATCCGACGGCAACACGCAAGACGACGCAACCCCAACGCACAGACCAAGAACCACCATGTCACAGCAACTGACCATTGAACCGCTGGGCGCGACCATCGAGGTCGAAGACGGCCAGACCATCCTCGACGCCGCGCTGCGCCAGGGCATCTACATTCCGCACGCCTGCGGCCACGGCCTGTGCGGCACCTGCAAGGTGCAGGTCACCGAAGGCGAAGTCGACCACGGCGCGGCCAACCCGTTCGCGCTGATGGACTTCGAGCGCGACGAAGGCAAGACCCTGGCCTGCTGCGCGACCCTGGTCAGCGATGCCGGCATCGAAGCCGACATCGACGAAGACCCGGATGCGCGCATCATCCCGATCACCGATTTCGATACCACGGTCAGTCGCATCGAGACGCTGACGCCGACCATCAAGGCGATCTGGCTCAAGCTCGACAAGCCGATCGACTTTCAGGCTGGCCAGTACGTGCAGATCTCGCTGCCGGGCATCGAAGGCGACCGTCCGTTCTCGATCGCGAATTCGCCGGAAGAGATCGCGCGCACCGGCGAGCTGGAGATCAATGTCCGCATCGTGCCGGGCGGCGCCGGCACGGCCTACATGCACGAGAAGCTGAAGGTCGGCGACAAGCTGCACATCACCGGCCCGTATGGCCGCTTCTTCGTGCGCACTTCGCAGGAAGCGCCGATGATCTTCATGGCCGGCGGCTCCGGCCTGTCGAGCCCGCGCTCGATGATCCTCGACCTGCTGGCGCAGGGCTGCAAGCATCCGATCACGCTGATCTACGGCCAGCGCAACAAGGCCGAGCTGTACTACGACGACGAGTTCAAGGCGCTGGCCGCCGCTCACCCGAACTTCAGCTATGTGCCCGCGCTGTCGGAAGACGCGGCCGGCTTCGACGGCTTCAAGGGCTTCGTGCATGAAGCGGCGCAGCAGCATTTCAACGGCGACTTCTCCGGCCGCAAGGCTTACCTGTGCGGCCCGCCGGCCATGATCGAAGCCTGCCTCGGCACGCTGATGCAGGGCCGGCTGTACGAGCGCGACATCTATGCGGAGAAGTTCATCACCGCAGCCGATGCGTCGAAGCCGCGCAGCGCACTGTTCAAGCGCGTGTAAGGGACCGCATCATGTTCGACTTCCGTCCCAAGGTACAGGTCAGCATTCCGCAAACCGGCGAATGCTATCCGTGCGCGATCGGCGAGAGCCTGCTGCAGGGGATGATGCGCCTCGGCCGCAAGGGCATACCGGTCGGCTGCGTGAACGGCGGCTGCGGTGTCTGCAAGGTGAAGATCATCAGCGGCAAGACCGAGACGCTGGGCCCGGTCAGCCGCGCGCATGTGACCGCCGAAGAAGAAGCACAGGGATACACCCTCGCCTGCCGGGTGGGGCCGACCGTCGAGGTCAGCCTGGAGGTGGCAGGCAAGATGGCCAAACCATTCAACAAGGGGTTCGCAGGGCAGGTCGCCCCACCTGCAACATCAAAATAAGGAGATTACGATGGGTGTGATGCGTATCGGGCATGTGAGCCTGAAAGTCATGGACATGCCAGCCGCCGTGAAACACTACACGGATGTGTTGGGCATGAAGGTGACGATGGAAGACAAGTCGGGGAATGTCTACCTGAAGTGCTGGGACGAATGGGATCGCTACTCGATCATCCTGACGCCTTCCGACCAGGCCGGCATGAACCATGTCGCGTACAAGTGCGAGAAGGACAGCGACCTCGATTCGTTCAAGCAGCGCATCGAAGCCGCCGGCATCAAGGTTACCGAACTGGCCGAAGGCGCGCTGCCGGCCACCGGCCGCATGCTGCAGTTCAAGCTGCCCAGCGGCCATGAAATGCGCCTGTACGCGCAGAAGGAATACGTGGGCACCGAAGTCGGCACCACCAACCCGGATCCGTGGCCGGACAACATCACCGGCGCCGGCGCGCACTGGGTCGACCACTGCCTGCTGATGTGCGAACTGAACCCGGAAACCGGCGTCAACAAGGTCGCCGAGAACACCGAGTTCATGAAGAACGTGCTGGACTTCTACCTGGTCGAACAGGTCTGCGTGGGCCCGGGCGGCGCGATCCAGGCCGCGACCTGGCTGACCCGCACCAACACCCCGCACGACATCGCCTTCGTCGGCGGCCCGAAGGCCGGCATCCACCATGTGTCGTTCTTCCTCGACTCGTGGCATGACGTGCTGAAGGCAGCGGACGTGATGGCGAAGAAGAAGGTCAAGATCGACGTCGCACCGACCCGCCACGGCATCACCCGCGGCGAGACGATCTACTTCTTCGACCCGAGCGGCAACCGCAACGAGACCTTCGCTGGCCTCGGCTACCTCGCGCAGCCGGACCGTCCGGTCACCACCTGGACCGAAGACAAGCTGTGGACCGGCATCTTCTACCACACCGGTGAAGTGACCCCGTCGTTCACGGACGTCTACACCTGATCAACCTGGTCTCCGGTTGAGATGAAAGGCTCCGGATCCCGGCTTCGGCCGGGGTCCGGCGTTTTTCGGGGCCCCTGCGCGTCAGGGGCACTTCGCAAGCCTGCCGTGCTGTCGAGCGGGTTTGCGAAGTGCGATGCAAGGCATGACGGCGCTCACCTGCGCCCTGCAGCTTATTTTCGCCTTGCAGTACGGGCGGCCGGTGCGAACTCACGCACCACGGCCACGAAGGCCGCCAGCAGCGGCGAATGATCAGACTGCCGATACAGGCAGCTCAACTCGATTTCACGCAGATGGTTACTGACAAGGGGACGGTACACCACGCCCGGCAGGCGCAAGCTGGCCGACGACGCGGTCGTCACGCAGACGCCGAATCCGCCCGCCACCAGCGCGATGGCGGTCAGCACATCCTCGACCTCCTGCTCCACCCGCAACACCGCCTTTTCGCGAACGAAAGCCTGCATCACCTGCTGCGCGAGACCCGCGATCGGCAGGCGCGGGTACAGGATCAGCGGCTGCTCCGACAGGTCGGGAATCGTCAGCTCGGCCTTCTTCGCCAGCGCATGCTTTTCCGGCAGCGCCACCATCATCGATTCGCGCAGTACGGTCTCGACCTTCAGGTCGTCTTCGGGCGGCAGCAGCCGGTTGAAGCCGACGCTGATGCGCCGCTCACGCAACGCAGCGATCTGCTCGGTCTTGGTCAGGTTGTGCAGCACGATCTTCACCTCCGGACGCTCGGCGTGGAAGCGTGCAAGGATGCGCGGGATCACGTCCAGCACGCCGGAGCCGAAGATGCCGATGTCGAGCTGGCCCGTTTCGCCGTGGCTGGCCTTCAGCGCCCGCTCCTTCGCGCGCTCGGCCAGCGACAGCAGGTTCGGTACCTCGGCCAGCAGCGCCTCGCCGGCTTCGGTCAGCGTCACGCCCTTGGTGCTGCGCACGAAAAGGTCGGCCCCGAGGTCGTCTTCCAGCGCGCGAATCTGCCGCGTCAGCGGCGGCTGCGCCATGTGCAGCCGCTCGGCGGCGCGCGTGAAATTGCGCTCCTCGGCCAGCGCCAGGAAATAGCGCATCTGCTTCAGGTCCATGCCGACTCCCCTTCACTGCGTGATATATACCGAAAAGGTATTGTGAAGCAAAAATTCGGTATTGGACAGTATCGCCCTGCCCCCTTAACCTCTACGCCAACCTGACCGCCATTCCATCATGAGCGCATCCAACAAACTCACCTCCCCGGCCAGCGTCCCGCAGGCCGTGATCTCCGCCGAAGCAGCGGCCATCGCGCTGCAAGCCACGATTGCGCATGCGCAGGGGCTCGGCATTGCGATCAATGTCGCCATCTGCGACACCGGCGGCACGCTCGCCGGTTTCCTGCGCATGCCGGGCGCCTTCCTGCACTCGGTCGAGATCGCGATCGACAAGGCCTATACCTCGGCCAGCTTCGGCTTCCCGACGTCGATGTGGAAGCAGATCCTGGCCAATGACGAGGTGCTGCGCATGGGCCTCGCCGAGCGTCCGCGCCTCGTGATCTTCGGCGGTGGCCTGCCCATCGTGCAGGACGGCGTACGCATCGGCGGCATCGGCGTCTCCGGCGGCTCGGCCGAACAGGATGAGGAATGCGCGAAGGCGGGACTGGCCGCAATCGGCCTGGCCTGATCACGCGGTTGCCCTGACAGCTAGCCGAGCCGATACCTGAATTCAGATAACTGACGAATCAAACCCAACGAATTTAAAGCGAACCAGAACAAGGACGACCCATGAAACAGTTCCTCAACTTCATCAACGGTGAATACGTCTCGACCGGCAAGACCTTCGAGAAGCGCACGCCGGTCAGCAATGCCGTCATCGGCCATGTGCACGAAGCCGGCCAGGCCGAAGTCGATGCCGCCGTCAAGGCCGCGCGCGCGGCGCTCAATGGCGAATGGGGCAAGCTGTCGGTCGTCAAGCGCGTCGAGCTGCTGCATGAAGTCGCCAACGAGATCGACCGTCGCTTCGACGACTTCCTCCAGGCCGAACTGGCCGACACCGGCAAGCCGCATTCGCTGGCGTCGCACATCGACATCCCGCGCGGCGCGGCCAACTTCAAGGTTTTTGCCGACGTGGTGAAGAACGTGCCGACCGAGAGCTTCCAGATGACCACGCCCGATGGCGGTACCGCGATCAGCTATGGCGTGCGCGTGCCGCTCGGCGTCGTCGCCGTGGTCTGCCCGTGGAACCTGCCGCTGCTGCTGATGACCTGGAAGGTCGGCCCGGCCATGGCCTGCGGTAACGCAGTGATCGTCAAGCCGTCCGAAGAAACTCCGGCCACCGCCACCCTGCTGGGCGAAGTGATGAACAAGGTCGGCATCCCGAAAGGCGTCTACAACGTGGTGCATGGCTTCGGCCCGAACTCGGCCGGCGAATTCCTGACCCGCCACCCGGGCGTTGACGGCATCACCTTCACCGGCGAGACCCGCACCGGCGAGGCCATCATGGCCGCTGCCGCCAAAGGCGTGCGCCCGGTGTCGTTCGAACTCGGCGGCAAGAACGCCGGCATCGTGTTCGCCGACGCCGACTTCGACAAGGCAGTCGCCGGCATCACCCGCTCGGCCTTCGAGAACTGCGGCCAGGTCTGCCTCGGCACCGAGCGCGTCTACGTGCAGCGCCCCATCTTCGACAAGTTCGTGAAGGCGCTGAAAGAGAAAGCCGAGGGCCTGAAGATCGGCCCGTCGCACGAGCCCGGCGTCGGCCTCGGCCCGCTGATCTCGGCCGAGCACAAGGAAAAGGTGATGGGCTACTACAAGAAGGCGAAGGACTTGGGCGCGAACGTCGTCACCGGCGGCGGCGAGCCGAGCATGACCGGCGAATACGCGCACGGCCACTGGGTGCAGCCGACCATCTGGACCGGCCTGCCGGAAGATTCGCCGATCATCCGCGAAGAGATCTTCGGCCCCTGCTGCCACATCGCGCCGTTCGACACCGAAGAGGAAGCGATCGCGCTGGCCAATGACACGCCGTACGGCCTGGCCACCTCGATCTGGACCACCAACATGTCGACCGCGACCCGCATGGCCAATGCCGTGCACGTGGGCCTGTGCTGGATCAACAGCTGGTTCCTGCGCGACCTGCGCACGCCGTTCGGCGGCTCCAAGGCCTCGGGCATCGGCCGCGAAGGCGGCGTGCACTCGCTGGAGTTCTACACCGACCTGCGCAACGTGATGATCAAGATCTGACCCGGAGAACAACCAACATGGCAATGAACCAGCAAAAAATCACGCAATACGGCGACGAGCTGTATGACTCGCTTGTCTCGCGCGTGCCGGTCGACCCGCTGACCAACCGCGAGCCCGACATCACCATTGAAGATGCGTACCAGATCCAGCTGCGCATGATCGAGCGCCGCCTGCAAAAGGGCGAGATCGTGGTCGGCAAGAAGATCGGCGTTACCAGCAAGGTGGTGATGGACATGCTCGGCGTGAACCAGCCTGACTTCGGCCACCTGCTATCGGGCATGGTGTTCAACGAAGGCGAAGCGGTCGACACCAGCAAGATGATCGCGCCCAAGGCCGAGGCCGAAGTCGCCTTCATCCTCGGCCGCGACCTGAGCGGCCCCGGCGTGACCGCAGCCGACGTGCTGCGCGCGACCGACTGCGTGATGCCCTGCTTCGAGATCGTCGACTCGCGCATCAAGGACTGGAAAATCAAGATCCAGGACACCGTCGCCGACAACGCGTCCTGCGGCGTGTTCACGCTGGGCGGCACCCGTCGCAGCCCGCGCGATCTCGACCTCGCGCTGGCCGGCATGGTGCTGGACAAGAACGGCGAAATCATCTCGACCTCGGCCGGCGCGTCGGTGCAAGGCTCGCCGGTGAATGCGGTCGCATGGCTGGCCAATACGCTGGGCCGCCTCGGCATTTCGCTGAAGGCCGGCGACGTGATCCTGTCCGGCTCGCAATCGCCGCTGGTGCCGGTCAAGGCCGGCGACAGCCTGCACTGCTCGGTCGGCGGACTGGGCAGCACCTTCGTGCGTTTCATCTGATCAGGCGGGAACAACATGCAACTCGACAAAGCTACGATTGAAAAACTCGCCGAGCACCTGGAATCGGCCGAACTCGAAGCACGTGACGTGCTGAAGATCACCGACGACTATCCGCAGATGGACTGGGACGATGCGTATGCGATCCAGGACACCATCCGCGCCCGCAAGGAAGCGCGCGGCAACAAGACCGTCGGCCTGAAGGCTGGCCTGACCTCGTTCGCGAAGATGAAGCAGATGGGCGTGGACGTGCCCGTGTTCGGCTTCGTGTCCGACTACATGTCCTGCCCGGACGGCAGCGACATCAAGACCTCGGAACTGATCCACCCGAAAGTGGAAGCCGAGATCTGCGTCGTCACCAAGGCGCCCCTGAAAGGCCCGGGCTGCCACGTGGGCGCGGTGATGGCCGCGATCGATTTCGTGATTCCGGCGGTGGAAGTCATCGACAGCCGCTACCGCGATTTCAAGTTCGACCTGAAGAGCGTCGTCGCCGACAATACCTCGGCCTCGCGCTTCGTGATCGGCGGCCGCTCGCGTAATGTCGAAGACCTCGACCTGCGCACGCTGGGCGTGGTGCTGGAAAAGAATGGCCAGGTGGTGGCGATGGCCGCCGGCGCTGCCGTGCTCGGCCATCCGGCAGCGGCGATTGCGATGATGGCCAACCATCTGGGCGCGCGCGGCCAGGAAATCCCGGCCGGCACCTTCATCATGACCGGTGGCGTGACCGAGGCGATTGCGGTGGCGGCTGGCGACAGCGTCAACGTACGCTTCCAGGACCTCGGCTCGGTGTCGATGCGCTTCGTCTGAAGCACCGCGTCAGCGCCACGGAAAGCCAGCAATGAGCACAGCCATGCCTGCCCAGCCTGCAGCTCCGGCGCACGCCGCGAGCACCGGCGCCGTCACGGTGCTGGTGACCCGGCGCATCAAGCCGGGCATGGAGGCCATGTTCGAGAAGCTGATGGGCGACATGATTACCGTTGCCCGCACCTACCCCGGCCACCTCGGCGCACAACTGGTGCGCCCGGGTGAGCAGGACGACGCCGAGCCCGGCCTGTATCAGGTCGTGTTTGCGTTCGATACGGATGCACACCTGCAGGCCTGGAAGGATTCGCCCGCACGCTCGCTGGGACTGGCGGCGATCGAGCCGCTGGTCGAAGGCCCGGCACGGATGCAGCAGGTGATCGGCCTCGCGCACTGGTTCATGACCGGCACGCAACAGACGCCGCCGCCGCGCTGGAAGGTGGCGATCGTGACCTGGATGGGCATCTTCCCGACCGTGCTGCTGCTGTTCATCCTGCTCGGCGATATCCTGTCCACGCTGCCGCTGGTGCTGCGCGTGGGGACGCTGACGGGCCTGGTCGTGCTGATCATGACCTGGGTGGTCGCGCCGCAGTTGACGCGTCTGATGAAGCCCTGGCTGCACAAGCACTGAGCAAGGGCACGGGCAGCAAGCAAGCGCACAACAAGCACCTACAAGCACCTACAAGCAACGACAAGCAACACCGGAGACAAGCATGGACATGCAATTGCAGGGACAACACGCACTGGTGACCGGCTCGACCGCCGGCATCGGATTCGCGATCGCGAAGGCGCTGGCCGCCGAAGGCGCGACCGTGACCATCAATGGCCGCAGTGAAGCCAGCGTCGGCAAGGCGCTGCAAAAGCTGCAGGCGCTGCTGCCCGAGGCCAGCCTGCGCGGCGTGACCGCCGATGCGGCAACCGCGAAGGGCTGCGAGCAGCTGACCGCCGGCGGCCCGCCGGTCGACATTCTGGTCAACAACATGGGCATCTTCGATCCCAAGCCTTTCGAAGCCATTCCGGATTCGGAATGGACCCGCTTCTTCGAGACCAATGTGATGAGCGGCGTGCGCCTCGCGCGCGCTGTGCTGCCGGGCATGAAGCAGCGCAACCGCGGCCGCATCGTGTTCATCTCCAGCGAGTCGGGCATCTGCCCGCCGGCCGAGATGGTTCACTACGGCATGACCAAGTCGGCACAATTGTCGATCTCGCGTGGTCTCGCCGAGACCTGCGCCGGTACGGCAGTGACGGTCAACAGCGTGCTGCCGGGCCCCACTCTCACCGAGGGCGCGAAAGATTTCTTCGACAAGCTCGCCGCCCAGCAGGGCATGAGCTTCGACGAGGCTGCGAAAGCCTTCTTCGCCAATGCAAGGCCGACCTCGCTGCTGCGCCGTTTCATCGAACCCGATGAAGTCGCAGCCATGGTCGCTTACGTATGCAGCCCGCTGTCCGCGGCCACCAACGGCGCCGCCCTGCGCGTCGATGGCGGCGTGGTGCGCAGCCTGGTCTGATCCGATTCTTTACTTTCCGCTGTCAAGGAGCACTGACATGAGCAAGAAAATCAAATGCGCGCTGATTGGTCCCGGCAATATCGGCACCGACCTGCTCGCCAAACTCCAGCGTTCGCCGGTCCTGGAGCCGGTCTGGATGGTCGGCATCGACCCGGAGTCGGACGGCCTCAAGCGCGCCCGTGAAATGGGCCTCAAGACGACCGCCGAAGGCGTGGACGGCCTGCTGCCGCACGTGATCGCCGACGGCGTGCAGATCGCCTTCGACGCGACCTCCGCTTATGTGCATGCGGAGAACTCGCGCAAGCTCAATGAACTGGGCGTGCTGATGATTGACCTGACGCCGGCCGCGATCGGCCCGTTCTGCGTGCCGCCGGTGAACCTGAAGGAGCATGTCGGCAAGGGCGAGATGAACGTCAACATGGTCACCTGCGGTGGCCAGGCCACGATCCCGATGGTGGCTGCGGTGTCGCGCGTGCAGCCGGTGAAATACGGCGAGATCGTCGCCACCGTGTCCTCGCGCAGCGCCGGCCCCGGCACCCGCAAGAACATCGATGAATTCACCCGCACCACCGCGGGCGCGATCGAGAAAGTCGGCGGCGCGCAAAAGGGCAAGGCCATCATCATCATCAACCCGGCCGAGCCGCCGCTGATCATGCGCGACACCGTACATTGCCTCGTCGACGGCACGCCGGACCAGGCGAAGATCACTGCGTCGATCCACGACATGATCAAGGAAGTGCAGAAGTACGTGCCGGGCTACAAGCTGGTCAACGGCCCGGTGTTCGACGGCAACCGCGTGTCGGTCTTCCTCGAAGTCGAGGGCCTCGGCGACTACCTGCCGAAGTATGCGGGCAACCTGGACATCATGACGGCCGCCGGTGCGCGCACCGCCGAGATGTTTGCCGAAGAAATGATCGCCGGCCGCCTCACCCTCGAGCCGACCGTGGCCGCCTGAGCGCCGCCAGCTATCCAAGGAGAATGAACATGGAAATCAAGGGCAAGAAGATCACGCTGCATGACATGACCCTGCGCGACGGCATGCACCCGAAGCGCCACCTGATGTCGCTGGAGCAGATGAAGTCCATCGCAATGGGCCTCGACGATGCCGGCATCCCGCTGATCGAAGTCACGCACGGCGACGGCCTCGGCGGCTCGTCGGTCAACTACGGCTTCCCGGCGCACACTGACGAGGAATACCTCGGCACCGTGATCCCGCTGATGAAGCAGGCCAAGGTCTCGGCGCTGCTGCTGCCGGGCATCGGCACCGTCGACCACCTGCAGATGGCGCATGGCCTGGGTGTGCATACGATCCGCGTCGCCACCCACTGCACCGAGGCGGACGTCTCCGAGCAGCACATCACCTATGCGCGCAAGCTGGACATGGACGTGGTCGGCTTCCTGATGATGGCGCACATGAACTCGCCGGAAGGCCTCGTGAAGCAGGCCAAGCTGATGGAGAGCTATGGCGCGAACTGCATCTACGTGACCGACTCGGCCGGCTACATGCTGCCCGAAGACGTGCGCGTGCGTATCGACGCGGTGCGTCAGGCGCTGGACCCGAAAACCGAGCTGGGCTTCCACGGCCACCACAACCTCGCGATGGGCGTGGCCAACAGCGTGGCCGCGATCGAATGCGGCGCGAACCGCATTGATGCTGCCGCTGCAGGCCTTGGCGCCGGCGCCGGCAACACGCCGATGGAAGTGCTGGTCGCGGTGCTGGACCGCATGGGCGTCAATACCGGCGTCGATGTCTGGAAGATCCAGGACGTGGCCGAAGAACAGGTGATCCCGATCATGGACTTCCCGATCCGCATCGACCGCGACGCGCTGACTCTGGGCTATGCGGGCGTGTACGGCTCCTTCCTGCTGTTCGCAAAGCGTGCCGAAGCCAAGTACGGCATTCCGGCACGCGAGCTGCTGATCGAGTTGGGCCGTCGCAAGATGGTCGGCGGCCAGGAAGACATGATCGAAGACACCGCACTGACGATGGCGCGCGAGCGCCAGGCCAAGGCGGCGAAGGCCGCGTAACAGCGCGCCGGGCGTCACCAGCACCACGGGCGCCCACGACGCATCGTCAGTACCTGCATGACCCCGGCTGCCCCATCCGGCAGCCGGCCCCCTACACACCAAGGAGCACCCATGCCGTTCGCACAGATTCACATGATCCAGGGCCGTACCGAAGAGCAGAAGCGCGCCGTGATCGAGAAAGTCACCCAGGCCCTGCACGAGGCCGTCGGCGCACCGAAAGAAACCATCCGCATCCTGATCTCGGAAGTCCCGAACACCAACTGGGGCATCGGCGGCACCTCGGCCAAGGACCTCGGGCGCTGACCTGCAGGCGGTCAATCGACGCCACTGGGTCCCGGCCTGCACCGGGATCCGGTGACTTCAAGGCCCCACATCCCTCGCCGTTGGCGGTTCATGAGCTTTTTGGCATGCGCCGGCAGCGGCGATTTTCTTTGTGTACAATCACTGACGCTGGCCAATGCCGCAAGAGACTACGGTAAGAGACTATTGCCGCCCATGGATGACCTCTACGTGATCCCTCTCGTGATGACTGTCGTCGCCGCTCTGTCGATCGGCGCGATTTACCTGATCTCGCTGCTGTTCAAGGACGGCGACGAGGAATGACCCTGCCCGTTGTTGCGGGCACTTCCTGCTTCTTTTCCCATGCTGATCACTGATGCGCTGCTGGTCGGCGCCGGTGCGTTTGCGGCCGGTGCCATGAATGCAATGGCCGGCGGCGGCACCTTCTTCTCTTTCCCTGCCATGCTGGCAGCCGGCGTGCCGCCGGTGATGGCCAATGCCAGCAATACGGTGGCGCTGTGGCCGGCCTCGATTTCGAGCGCGTGGGCCTACCGCCGCGAGGCGATGCGCCACGGCCGCTGGGCCGCGCTGCTGGCGGTGATCTCGGTACTGGGCGGGCTGGCCGGCGGCCTGCTGCTGCTGGCCGTGTCCAACGAGACCTTCTCGAAGCTGGTGCCCTGGCTGCTGCTGGTGGCGACCACGCTGTTTGCGTTCGCGCCGCAGGTCAGCAAGCTGATCGCGTGGATGAAGGGGCACATGAAGATCGCATCGTCCGACCAGCCAGGCAGCAAGGGCGGCGCGCTGTTCCAGCTGATCGTGGCGATCTATGGCGGCTTCTTCGGCGCCGGCATGGGCATCCTGACGCTGGCGGCGCTGTCGATCCAGGGCTTCGACGATGTGCAGGAAATCAACGCGCTGAAGAACATGACCTCGGCGATGAACTACACCGTGGCAGCCCTCACCTTCGTGATCGCCGGCGCGATCAGCTGGCCGCACACGCTGGTGGCCTTGGTCACCGCCGCGATCGGCGGGCACTTCGGCGCGGTGTTTGCGCGCAAACTACCCAACCTGTGGCTCAAGCGACTGGTGATCGCGGTCGGCGCCGTGCTGACCGTGCTGTACTTCCTGAAGACCTACTGAAGCAGCGCGAGGCAGGCGCAAGGCTCGCTCGGGGCCTGCCCAACGACGAACCGGCGCCGACCAACCGCCTGCCTGTCGCCTGCCCGAGCCTGCCTCCCGGCCCGGCGCCCGGCATGCTCACTTCACGGTAATCTCGATCGTCTTGCGCAGCTTCTCGCCGTAGGAGCGGTGCGCGCCATCGGCGAACTGCATCGTCAGCCGGTAACGGCCCGGTGCCAGCGTCAGCTCGGTCTCGGTCTGTCCCTTGCCGAAATGGCGGTGCCTGTCATCCATCGGTATCACGGTACCTTCGGCGATGTCGTCGGTATTGATCAGCAGGTGATGGTGGCCGGTGTCGGCCGTCATGTCGCCGGCCGGCGCGACCTGCATGCCGCTGACGGCGAATTTCACCTTGAAGGTCTGCGGCACGGTGTCGCCATTGGCGGGCGTGACGAAATCGACCGACTGGGCATGGCCACAGGTGGCCAGCAACAGGCTGGCCGAAGCCAGCAGGGCCTTCACGGCTTGATGAGCGTGACGAGCTTTCATGCATCCCTCTCCCGATTCGATACGTTGGTTAACTCACGAAAATGGTAGCGGAAAAGTGCTTGTTTGACAGCGCGCCGCCGCCCGGCCTCACGCGGGCTGGCCGCGTACGCCCGGGGTGTTGCTGGCGACATTGGCGCCCGCTTTGCCGCAGTCATTTTCCCTCGTCGGCGCGCTGAGTACAGACCAGCCGGCGACGCTGAACTCGAAACATCCGGCCAGCCTGAGCACGTAGCAAATCAATCTGTTGCAGACATACCAGCTGCTGCCGCTGACCGAGGACCAAATCCGCGGCCTAAGCTACTCGCGTGCGCGCGCTGAGTATCGACCAGCTACATGGCTTGGCCGAGTATCAGTTTCAGGCGATCGAGACTGGCGACCTCGCCGTGGTAAGCAGCGACACGCCGGTCAGCCTAAGCAATGTGCAGTTCTGAAGCCAGAGCAGCACGCAGGTCTCCGCACTGACTACGACGCAATTCCGTACATTGAGCTCGGAGCAAATCGACAAGCTAAGTATTACTTAGATAGTTGCACTCGATAGCGCGGACATCGCCGCGATCGATGACAACGCTATTCCCGGCGCTGCTAGCGAGCTGCTCGGCAAGCTCAACATTAAGCAGATCAGAAAGCTGACGACCACGCAGCTGGCCAGCCTGACGACGGCGCAGATGCCCATCCTCGCTACCGCGCAGCTGGAAGTGCTGAAAAATGCCCAGCTGGCAGCATTGACCCTGCACCGGGCGAAAGCACTGAGCACTACGCAGAGGAATCAGTCCAGCATCTTCAAGCATACTTTGCTGCGGACGGCATGGTCGGTCATGAAAAACAGCCCGCGTATCGCGCGGGCCAACCCAAATCTTCAATCAGGAAAAAGGGGGAGGAGACAACTTAAGGCCAAGCATCAAGCACCGGCTGTGGTGCGAAGAGCAGCCCTGAAATTCTTGCCCGATTCGGTTGGCGGAACCCCGCCGTAACGTCGCCACAGGCCCAACACGTTGTCAGTTGCCGTGGGGCGGACCAATGGGCGCGAGGTCAGGATGCCACCCAGCGATTTGCTGGAAACTTGAATAATCTTTTCAGCTTGCTCTCTCATGGCTTTTGACCTCGCGAGAAAAATCGTTAGTGACGGCATACGTATTCGCAAGAGCTGTGCCAATGCAGCTGCTGGAAAACCGGCAAGTCATTGAAATCTCTGGAAATTCGGGCGATCCGGAGGCAGGCAGACGGCGCCAGGGCGGGTTTTGCAGCGTTCGGTATTGAGGATGGCGTACTTTGGCAACGGCGAAGGTGACGGAAAAGCGGCGAAAATTCGCCGCCCGGTCAGGGCCGGGCGATGGCCCGGGGCGGACTTGATACCGGGCCGCTCAGCCCGATTGGCGCAGGGATGCGTCGAGGGCCTTGCGGATGGCGCGGGTGGCCACATCCTCCAGCCAGCCAAGGTCCATGTCACGGTGCGCCTCGCAGATGAACCAGGGCTCGCGCGAGTCCGGCTCCAGCATCAGGCCGTGATCGATCAGCTGCCACGCGAACGCACGGTACAGGTCGCTGTTGGTGCGACGCCAGTCGCGGTAGCTGGTGGGTACGTGCGGCGTGAAGTGTATGCCCATCATTGCCGGTGGCCCGGCGAACGCGTGCTCAATGCCGGCTGCGGTAAACACCCTTCCCAGCACCTGTTTGATCTGCTCGCCCACCTTGTCGATGGTGTCCAGCGCGTCAGTGTCCGCCAGGATGCCAAGCGTCGCATGCGCGGCCGACAGCGCGACCAGGTTTGCGGTATAGGTGCCGCCATGCACGACGCCACCCGGATGCGAGCCGACCACATCCATCACATCGGCACGGCCGCCGAAGCCCGCCACCGGATAGCCATTGCCCATCGCCTTCGCATAGGTCGACAGGTCGCCCATGATGCCGTACAGCTGCTGTGCGCCGCCCCTGGCAACCCTGAATCCGGTCTTCACTTCATCGATGATCAGCAGCACGCCGTAGCGCGTGCACAGCGAACGCAGCCGTCCCAACCATTCCGGTGTCGCCGAGATGCTGCCGGCATTGCCGATGATGGGCTCGAGCACCACGCAGGCCAGCTGCTCGCCCTTCTCCCTGAACAGGCGCTCCAGCATCTCGCTGTCGTTCATCGCGATGATGTCGAGCAGTTCGCGCGCACGCTGCGGTATGCCTCCGCCGAACGGGATCACGTCGGGCGCGGTGCCGCTGTCCGGATCCCAGCGCTCGATGTCGGACTTCCACATCATCTCGTCGTACAGGCCATGGAAAGCGCCTTCGACGATGGCCACGCGCGCACGCTTGGTGTAGCCGCGTGCGGTACGCACGGCGCCCATCACGGCCTCGGTGCCGGAGTTCGCGAAGCGCATCTTCTCGACATTCAGGCACAGGCCCTTGACCTGCTCGACCACTTCGATGTCGAGCGCCGTCGCAAAACCGGACAAGGTGCCGCGCTGCGTGATCTGTTCGATGACGGCTGCATCGACGCGTTCGTCGCGGTAGCCGAGGATGATGGGACCGTAGCCAAGCCGGAAATCGACATACTCCTTGCCGTCGCAGTCGGTGAGCCGGCAGCCCTTCGCGCTCTTGATGAAGACAGTACGGTCATCACCCCAGTAGCGGTAGTTCTCGGCCACGCCCTGGGGCATGTGCTGGTGCGCTTCGCGCATCAGTGCAGCTTGCTTGGTGCGGGTCATGTCAGGCCGTCACCTCACTGTGTGCAGGACGCAGCAGCATGCCGACCCGATCTTCCAGCAGCCGCACGACATGCAGCTCGGCGGCGTCTTCGCCGTACCTGTCCTTCGCTTGTTCGAACAGGCCGCGCACATACGACCCCATCGGCAGTTCATAGCCTTGCGCCTGCGCGATCTCGTTCACCAGTCGCAAGTCCTTGCAGCACAGCGCAAGCGAGAAGCTGGGGTCGTAGTGGCCGGCAAAAATGGACGGCACATCATGCTCGGCGACCCAGCTGTTGCCGGCGCTGGACTTGATCGCTTCCCACACCGTCTCGAGCGGCACGCCGGCCTTCGCGCCCAGCATCAGCCCCTCACCTATCGCCGCTGCGCTGACGAACCACAGCAGGTTGGTCAGCAGCTTGATGGTTGCGCCGTTGCCATGCGGGCCGACATGGAAGACCTTGTTACCCAATACTTTGAAGATCGGCATGCACTTCGCATACAGTTCTGCCGAACCACCGACGAAGATCGACAGCCGTCCCTCGGCCGCCGCGTCGATCGCATTCGTGATCGGCGCCTCGAGGTAACCGATGCCACGCTGATCAGCGACCTCGGCCAGTTCGCGCGCGAGTTCCATGGCGCTGGTCGAGGTATCGATCACGATGGTGCCGGCACGCATGCTGCCGAACACGCCACCGATGCCGAGCATGACAGTACGTACCTGGGCCGGACCCGGCAGTGACGTGATCACGATGTCGGCCTGCGCCGCACCTTCGGCAATGCTGTCGGCCCAGCGCGCGCCGAGTGCGAGCAGGTTGTCGGCCTTCGCGCGATCGAGGTCATGTACCTGCACGTCATAACCGGCGCGCACCAGCCGCGCCGCCATGGGATGGCCCATGTTGCCGACGCCAATGAAGAACAGCTTCGGCAAGTTCATGATTTGCGGAATTCGATGAAATGCGAGCCGCGGCCGCTGGCCGGGTCATAGCCGAAACCGTACTCGCCGAGCAGGTCCAGCGCCTCGTCGAAGTCGTACACGCGGTAATCGATGGTCTGCGACATCACGATGTCGGCATCATCGGCAAGGAAGTAGTGCTTGGTGAAGCCGCTGTCCGAGGGAATGATCTTCTGCGAATAGATCATGCCGTTCTTGACCGGCTTCGCGTAGTCGTAGTGCGGTCCCTGTATGCCCAGCATCAGGCGGCCGCCGCTGCTGACATGGCTGGCGACCCTTTCCAGCCCGCGATGATTGTCCTCTTCCGCGGACAGGTGGCTGACCATGAAGGGTTCCTTGTCGCCGTCGATCACGAAGTACCAGACGCCGCCATACGAGAACGCGAGATCGTATTGCTTGTCCAGGTCGATCTGCGTCACGTTCTGCTGCGACAGCGAAATGTTCGGGAAGGCTTGCAGTCGTTCGGAAGCGATGTTGAGCATGGCCTCGGTCAGGTCCACGCCCATGATGTCGGCGGCGGGCCGCTTTTGCACCAGCTCCTTCAGTATCAGCCCGGTACCGCAACCGATTTCCAGCACGCTGTCGAAGTCGCCATCCCTGACGATGTTTTCCACGATCTTTTCATAGTCGTAGTAGCCCGACGTCATGATGAGGTCGTAGTACGCCGACATGTTGGTGTAGTCACCCATGAATCTCTCCGGATCATTCAGTAAACCACACGGGCAATCGCTGCGTCCCCCTTGCCCGCACCTTGCTGCGCGGAGTCGAGTGTTCATGCAAATTGAAGTCAGGTCAACAAGGAATGTCGATCCTGACGATGGCGTCAGCATGAGTATTGGTTTTATAAAAACAAAAGGACCTGCGAATTGGACGGGCAGAGGGCGGGCCAGCAGCCACGTTGCCGACCCCTGGGCGAAAAAAAAGGCCTGCCGGTCGGCAGGCCTTTCGTATGCGAAAAGCTTCTTCGGATGCGTGTCGATTACTTGCCGCGCAGGCCGTCGAACACTTCCGCGAAGCCCGGCTGGTTGTGGTGCGAGATCACGCCGCGCGCAGCCTCGATCACCAGCGGCACCGGGTGGCCGCGCAGGGTGTTGACGATCATCTCGTTGATGACCTTGTAGACCTGGCCCTCTTCGTCAATGATCTGGCCGAGACGGTTGGCCAGCGGGTCGAACACGCCGTAGGCCACGAACACCCCGAGGAAGGTACCGACCAGCGCGCCACCGATCAGGCCGCCCAGCACCGGCGGCGGCTGGTCAATCGCGCCCATGGTCTTCACCACACCGAGAACGCAGGCCACGATACCCAGCGCCGGCAGCGAGCCCGCGATCGAGGCCAGCGTGGCCTGGAATTTCATCTCATCATGGTGGTGGGTCTTGATCGCGTTCTTCATCACGTCATCCACCGCATCGGCGTCCAGGTTGCCCTGGGCGATGACGACCAGGCGCAGCGTGTCGCAGATCATGTGGACGATCGAATGGTCATGCGCCAGCTTCGGGTATTCGCCGAAGATGCCGGAAGAGTCGGGGTTCTCGACGTGCGCTTCGAGCGCCACCGCGCCCTCTTTCTTCATCACGTTGAGCAGCTTGCCGACCAGCAGGATCAGGTCAAGATAATCCTGCGGCTTCCACTTCGGTCCCTTGATGCAGCGGGCCATGCCGCCGAAGGCGCCCTTGAAAATCAGCAGGCTGTTGCCGATCAGCTGCGCACCCACGGCCGAACCCACGATGATGAAGCCTTCCACCGGGGCTGCCTTGATAATGGGCGCCATTTTGCCGCCGGCCATGATGAAGCCGCCGAACACACAGCCGAACACGACTGCCAATCCCACGAAAAAAAACATCTGCCTCTCCTGTTGCGCTGGCCATCACGGCCTGAAGACCGGAATTGCCCGCTATCGATGGGTTTATCGGCACGAGGGCCGATAACTCAAGCACCAATATCAACGATATTATTGCAATTGTGAAACAAAGCCCGGGCGAACGCTACTTTTAATGAGCCGTTCGCCTCCCTTTGCTGCCGATATCGGCAGAGAAAGGCGGCAATCATTGCCAACTTGAGAACGAATCAGAACAGCAGGCACCAGACGCCGACGCATTTGCCGGTCGCCAGTTGTATCAGCAGGTCGATCAGCCCGCCGACCAGCATGGCCGGCACCGCGAGGTAGATGAAAATCAGGAACCAGCCCGCGGCAGTAATGCGCGGCTTGTCGATGTCATGCCCGAGCACGGGCGTGTGGGCAGAGGATTTGAAAATACGCTTTATCATGTGCGGCCGATTATAAAAGCACGGCCCTCCGGCAAGACAAGAACGATACCTGCAGCCCTGATGCACATCCTCTGGAACCAGATCGAACTCCCCGAATGGGACGCCGCGCACGCCGCCTTGGCCGGCGCAATGCAGCAGGACTGGGCCTATGGCACGGCGCTGAAGAATCTCGGCATCGAATGCCACCGTGCCGAAGTCATTCTCGATGGCGAACGCGTCGCGCTCGCGCAGTTCGTCTGCCGCCGCTATGCATGGACGGTGGGCTTTGCCCTCTGCTCGCGCGGGCCGCTATGGCTGAAGGATGTGCCGGCGGCTGACCGCGCGCGCATTTATGTCGAACTCAAGCGCACGCTGCCGATGAAGCGGCCGCGCTTCGCATTGTTCTCGCCCGACCTGCTCGACCCGAACGATGCCAGCGTCTCGCGACTGACACGCGTGATGACCGGGCACTCGACGGTGCTGCTCGACCTCACGCAACCCCCCGAAGATTTCCGCGCCGGCATGGAAGGCCGCTGGCGCAACCGGCTTGTCGCTGCCGAAAAGGCGGGACTCCATGTCGTGCGCACCGGCGCCAACCCCGGCCAGTATCGTTGGCTGCTGGACGAAGAGCGTTCGCAGCGCGCCAGCCGCGGCTTCCACGGGCTGCCGGTGGAATTCGTCGAGGCCTACATTCACGCCCGCGCGCAGACCACGAAGACGGCGCTGGTGATGCGCGCCGACCAGGGCAAGGACAAGGTCGCGGCGATGCTGTTCCTGATTCACGGTACGGCCGCCACCTATCACATGGGCTGGTCGAACGATGCCGGCCGCGACACCAATGCGCACAACCTGCTGCTGTGGCGCGCCTTTCAGGAACTCAAAGAGCGCGGCGTGCGGCAATTGGATTTAGGTGGCATCAATACCCGCAGCCTAGCGGGCATCTCGCGCTTCAAGATCGGTTCGGGCGGCAAGGTCGTCACCTATGCCGGCACCTTTGTCTGACAGGCGATTGCGCTTCGCCGGATTGCGCCTGGATGTCTCCCTGTCCGGGAGACCTACGCGCTGCGCGGTTTGATCCGCTCGGGTTATTGGAGCGGTGCGCGATACAGCCACACCGGTTTGTCTTCCACGGTCTTGAGCATCGCCGTCGGCTTCAGTTCTTCCGACACGAACTCGAGGCTCACCAACCACGCGCCGGGCTTGAGCTCCGCCCTCGCCTTCGCAATCGCGCGCGGCATGCTCTCGGGGCGCTGGAACAGGTAGACCATGTCATGCGTCGACCAGTCAGCCTTCCACATGTCACCCTGCCGCACTCTCGCCCACGGGCACAGCAGCGCACAGGCGATGCGCAGAGGCCAGCTCCACTCGACGCCATGGACAGACGCCTGCGGATACAGCGCATGCAGCGCACGCAAGCCATGACCGAGGCCACAGCCTGCATCCAGGATGGAAGCGCCGGCTGCCAGCGGCGCCTTCTGCGGCAAGTCGCGCAAGGCCGGCGCGGGCGTGGGGAACAGCGGCGCATCGTGCCAGGCATTCATCGGATAGACCAGCGCAATGATCACCAGCGGCAGCAGCCAGGCCCAGCCCGGCAACGCGATCGATGCTGCGGTACCCGACAACAGCAGCGACAAGGGGAACCCGGCCGCGATCGCAACGCGGCGCCAGAAGGTACCTGCCAGCGCGCTCAGCCCGACACCGGCAGCAGTTGCGAGCGCGATCGCGAGCCATGCCGGCGCCGACAGCCGCAGCAGCAGTCCATACAGGAACCAGCTGCCGCCCCAGGCCATCAAGGCAGGCAGCGGCCAGCGCATCAATAATGTGGTGATCGCATTCACGGCGCGATTATAGAGTGACGGATCGATGTAACGCCCGAAGTCGCGGGCAGCGGCCTCAGGCAGCATGACACGCGAAGCCCCGTTCTGCCGGTAATGCACCACGTTTGACGACACTTGACTACACTATAGGCTGTCACGCTTCAACCACTTCGCAACCCTATCGCAAAAGGAGCCCGCAATGCGCGTCAAGCAGATCCTCACCGGTGTCGAACTCGTGATCGCCGACGTCGAAGTCGAACTCAATGGCGAACTGCGCTCCAGCCACACGCTGTGCGCGCTGCTGAAGGACGACGCCAACAAGGAAGTGCTGATCCCGCTGAATACGCCGGATGGTCGTCCCATCTTCATGAACCCGGAAAACGCGATCGCTTCCGGCGACCATCATTGAGGCTGCGCGATGCCGACCCGCTTGCTCACCGAGACCTTCACACGCTTCGCCGAATCGGAGCGCTCCGGGGGCATCTTGCTGGTGCTGTGCACCGCACTGAGCCTGACCCTGGCCAACTCGGGCCTGGGGCCCGCATGGCTGGGGTTCTGGCATGCCGAATGGGCGGGCATGAGCGTCGAACACTGGGTGAATGACGGCCTGATGGCGATCTTCTTCCTGATGATCGGGCTGGAGCTCGAACGCGAGCTTTATGTCGGCGAGCTGTCCAGCCTGCGCCATGCGCTGCTGCCCATCGTCGCCGCGATTGGCGGCATGGCCGCGCCGGCGCTGATTCACTATGCGCTCAACAACGGCCTGCCGACGCAGCCGGGGCTGGGCATTCCGATGGCGACCGACATCGCTTTCGCGCTCGGTGCGCTGTCGCTGCTGGGCGCGCGCATACCGGCACCATTGAAAGTGTTCGTGGTCGCATTCGCCGTCATCGACGATCTGGGCGCGATCGTGATGATCGCGCTGTTCTATACCAAACAACTGTCGCTGCCCCACCTTGCCGGCAGCCTCGCGATCTGGGTCGCGCTGCTGGTACTGAACCGTTCGCGCCGCGTGCATGCGCTGCCCCCTTACCTGATCGGTGGCGCGCTGATGTGGGTGCTGATGCTGCAATCCGGCATCCATGCAACGCTGGCGGGCGTGCTGCTGGCGTTCGCCATTCCCTTCCATGCGCGTGACGAGCAAACACCGTCCCCTTCGCACGTCCTCGAGAACTGGCTGCACAAGCCGGTTGCCTTCATCGTCCTGCCTGTGTTCGCGCTGGCCAACACGGGCGTGGTGCTGCAAGCATCGTTGTGGGAACAGGTGGTGGCGCCGAACGGGATCGGCATCATGGCAGGCCTCGTCGCCGGCAAGCCGGTCGGCATCATGCTGCTGTGCGCGCTGGCCGTCACGCTGCGCATCTGCCGCCTGCCGGAACAGGTGAACTGGATACACCTGCTGGGTGCCGGCCTGCTGGGCGGCATCGGCTTCACGATGTCGATCTTCATCACCGGGCTGGCCTTCCATGAACAGGCGCTGCTGGTGGATGCGTCGAAGCTGGCGATTTTCGCGGCCTCGGTGCTGGCGGGGGTGCTGGGCTCGGTGGTGCTGCTTGCCGCCGGCAAGCCTGCCTCGGAGGACAACACTCGCTGAGCAATCGACATCAGCTAACGAAGACGCTGGATCCCGGCCTTCGCCGGGATGACGTCCGCAGGCCAGCGGCTCTCGCCATGTCGTCCCGGCGAAAGCCGGGACCCCGTGTCTTGGATGCTATCTTTCACGGGCCGATACGGCCCATGCTTACAGGAAGCGATCCAGCATCTTGCGCGACATGCGATCCAGCACGCGCAAATCATTGACCCGGTAGGTCACGCCATGGCTGTCGGTAATCAGCAGCCCGCTGCCCTTCAGCCGACGGATGTCCTCCTCGCCTTTCAGCACGAAGCTCGTCAGTCCGCGATCGGTGCGCACCTGCCAGGTGCTGGGCGTTGCGAAGGTGGATACGGACACCAGCTGATCGATCACGGGCATGAATTCGCGCTGCGCGATCTCTTCCTGCAGCAGCCGGCGAGTCTCGGTATCCAGCCCCGACAATTGCGGGATGAACACTAGTTCATGGCCATCGGCACTGACCAGCGATACGTTCTCGCCCGGCGCATCGATGGGGAATGCCTGTACCGGCACCACGCCGACGTGCGCATGCCCCTGCTCATCACTGAACACCAGTTTGCCGAAACTGTCGCGGTGGATGCGGTGCGCGACCGGCATCCAGGCCTTGGCGCTGGATTCTTCGATCATGCGTTCACCTTCGCCAGCGGGATCTGCAGCCGTGACGGCTCGCTATCCTCGGTATCGACATTGCGGGCCTGCGCTTCGTACAGACGCCAGTAGGCGCCGCGTTTTTGCATCAGCTCTTCGTGCGAGCCGATCTCGACCACCTCGCCGCGCTCCAGCACCACCAGCCGGTCAGCCCGGCGCAAGGTGGACAGACGGTGCGCGATCGCGATCGTGGTGCGGCCCTGCACCAGATTGTCGAGCGCCTTCTGGATTTCTTTTTCAGTCTCGGTATCGACGCTCGAGGTCGCTTCGTCCAGCATCAGGATGTGCGGATTGATCAGCAGCGCGCGCGCGATCGAAATGCGCTGGCGCTCGCCGCCTGACAGCCCCTGCCCGCGCTCGCCGACGATGGAATCATAGCCATGGCGCAGGCGCAGGATGAATTCATGCGCATGCGCGGCGCGCGCGGCGGCAATGATCTCGGCGCGGGTCGCGCCCGGCTTGCCGTAGGCGATGTTGTCGGCAATCGTGCCGTGGAACAGGAAAGGCTCCTGCAGCACGAGGCCGATGTGCTTGCGATAGTCCGCGACCGCAAAGCGGCGGATGTCGGTGCCGTCGACCAGGATCGCGCCGTCGCTGACGTCGTAGAAACGGCAGATCAGGTTCATCAGCGTGCTCTTGCCGGAACCGCTGTGGCCGACCAGGCCGATCATCTCGCCCGGCTTGATGTCGAAATTGATGCCTTTCAAAATGCGGCGGCTGCCATGGCGGAAGCCGACGTCGCGCATCGAGATCGTGCCCGGCACCGGCGCCACCGGCACCGGATTGGCAGGCTCGGGCACGCTGGAGCTGTGGTCGAGGATGTCGAAGATGCGCTTCGCTCCGGCTGCGGCCTTTTGCGTATGCGACACGATGCGGCTCATCGAATCCAGGCGGCCGTAGAAGCGGCCGATGTAGGCAATGAAGGCCACCAGCACGCCCACCGTCACGCCATGGTGGATCACCAGCCAGATGCCGAAGGCCCAGACCACCAGCAGGCCGACTTCGGTCAGCATCGTCACCGTCGGTGCGAACAGGCCCCAGGTGCGGTTCAGCTTGTCGTTGACAGCGAGGTTATGCATGTTGGCATCGCGGAAGCGCTGCGATTCGCGCGCCTCCTGCGCAAAGGCCTTCACCACGCGCACGCCGGGGATGGTATCGGCCAGCACGTTGGTGACATCACCCCAGATGCGGTCGATCTTTTCGAAGCCATAACGCAGCCGGTCGCGGACGCTGTGGATCAGCCACACGATCAAGGGCAGCGGCAGCAAGGTGACAATGGTCAGCCACGGATTGATGGTGAACATGACCACGGTCGTCATCAACAGCAGCAGCACGTCGGTGACGAAATCCAGCGCATGCAGCGACAGGAAGACGCAGATGCGGTCGGATTCATTGCCGATGCGCGCGATCAGGTCGCCGGTACGCTTGGCGCCGAAATAATCGAGCGACAAGGTCATCAGGTGGTCGAAGGTCGCGGTGCGCAAATGCGCGCCGATGCGCTCGGACACCAGCGCCAGCAGGTAGGTGCGCCACCAGCCCAGCCCCCACGCGGCCAGCGCCGCCACCAGCAGGCCGGACAGGTAGATGATCACGTCGTGGGTGTCGATTTCGGCGCCGGTCTGCTGCGGGATCAGGATCTCGTCCATCAGCGGCATCGACAGGTAAGGCGGCACCATCAAGGCAGATGTGGAAGCCAGTGTCAGGAAGAAGCCCAGCAGCAGCTGCATCTTGTAAGGCCTGGCAAAACGCCATAGCCGGAACAGCACCCAGGTCGACACAGGCTCCTGCAGTTCGCGGTGGCAGACCGGGCACTCCTCGCTGTCGTCCGGCAGCGCCGACTGGCAGCTCGGGCAGCGCGCGGTGGCGTCGTCGTCGGCCGGCGGCTGTCCGGCGCGCGCGGCCTGCACCTTGTCAAATTGCTGGATGAAGCGGATCGCGCCGACCTCCTGCTCCAGCGTGAAGCGCCAGCGCGCGAGCAAGCCCTGCTTGCCATGCAAGGCCAGCGTGGCCACACCGCCGTGGTCATGATGGTTCAGCGTCAGTTCAGGGGACAGCGCCCAGCCGGTCCACCCTGCACCATCGGAATCGCTTATGATTCGCTCCGTCGTCAGCAAAACGCGGCCGGTCGCGAATTTCAGCGTGGCGTCGAGGTCGGGTTCGAGCGTGGCGAGGACCTGTTCCCCCGGATGCAGCGGCGGCGTCGAGCGAGAACCCGATGCGGCCTCATCCGGGTGCGGATGGTTCTGGCTGTGCGAACTGTGCGTGACGCTGGACGACATGTATTTGGAAAGCAGGCCAACAAAACCGCTATCTTACCCTTTTGTCCGGATTCCCTTCCCAATGAGTTCTTCCGACACCGCCCAGCCCATGCCCGCAGGCCCGCTGGAAATCAAGGTGCTGCGCGTGACCTATCTGCGCGGCCCGAACATGTGGACTTACACGCCCGTGATCGAGGCGTGGATCGACCTCGGCGTGCTCGAAGAATGGCCCAGCAACCGCCAGCCCGGCTTCATCGACCGGCTGTTGTCGGTCTTGCCAAACGTGGCCGCGCATCATTGCAGCCCGGGCGTGCCGTACGGTTTCGAGCAACGGCTGCGCGACGGCACCTGGATGGGCCACATCCTCGAGCACGTGATCATCGAACTCATGGAAATGGCCGGCCTCGAGGCCGGTTTCGGCCAGACCCGCGAAACCACGAAGTCCGGCACCTACCGCATGGTGTTCCGCGTGCCCGACGAGACCGTCGGCCGCGTCGCCCTGGACTCGGGCCTGGCGCTGATGCATGCGGTGATCAACAAACAAGATTTCGATGTCGAGCCCGAACTGGCGAAGATTCGCAAGGCGATCGACGAGCATTACCTCGGCCCGAGCACCGCGCACATCGTTGCCAGCGCCAAAAAACGCAAGATTCCGCACATCCGCCTCAACCAGGGCAACCTGGTGCAGCTGGGCTATGGCGCCTTGCAGAACCGCATCTGGACCGCCGAGACCGACCTCACCAGCGCAATCGCCGAAGGCATCGCCGGCAACAAGGACCTGACCAAGTCACTGCTGCGCAGCTGCGGCATACCGGTGCCCGAAGGCGAAGTCGTGCACAGCGCCGACGCGGCATGGGAAGCGGCCGAAGAGATCGGCCTGCCGGTGGTGGTCAAGCCGCGCGACGGCAACCGCGGCCGCGGCGTGATGCTGAACCTGCGCACCAAGGAAGACATCCTCGCCGCGTATGACGTGGCGCGCGCCGAAGACCCGGACGTGATCGTCGAGCGCTTCATCGAAGGCCCCGAGCATCGGGTGCTGGTGGTCGGCGGCAGGGTGGTGGCCGTTGCGCGCGGCGAAAGCGCCTGGGTGACAGGTGACGGCAAAGCCACGGTCGCGCAGCTGGTTGACGAACAGATCAACAGCGACCCGCGCCGCGGCAATGCCGACATCCATCCGCTCGAGCGCCTCGACCCGTATACCAACAGCGTGATCCAGGCCAACCTGCAGCGCCAGAAGCTGACGCCCGAATCGGTACCGGCCGACGGCCAGCGCGTGCTGATCGCCGCCAATGGCAACCATGCGATCGAATGCACCGACAAGATCCATCCGGAAGTCGCGCATACCTGCACGCTGGCGGCGCGCGTGGTCGGCCTCGACATCGCCGGCATCGACCTCGTCTGCAAGGACATCTCGCAGCCGCTGGAAACACAAGGCGGCGCGATCGTCGAAGTCAATGCCGGCCCCAGCCTGCTGATGCACCTGAAGCCGGCAGAAGGCCAGCCGCAACCGGTGGGCGATGCGATCGTGTCGGCGCTGTTCCCCGAAGGCCAGCGCGGCCGCATCCCCATCGTCGGTGTTTCCGGCACCGAAGGCACGACGCAGATTGCGCGCCTCGTTGCATGGCTGATGCAATTGTCCGGCGCGCGCGTCGGCGTGGCCTGCCGCGACGGCCTGTTTGTCGGCCCGCGTCGCCTCGAAGCGGGCAATGCCGCGCACTGGGAAGCCGGCCAGCGCCTGCTGATCAACCGTAACGTCGAAGCGGCGGTGTTCGAGAACGATCCAATGACGCTGCTGACCGAAGGCCTGGCCTATGACCGCTGCTGGGTCGGCATCGTCACCGACACCCAACCGGTACCGGGACTGGACGAGCACCTGATGACCGAGCCCGAGCATCGCTACAAGATCATGCGCACGCAGGTCGACGTGGTGGTCGAGACCGGCGTCGCGGTATTGAACGCGACCGACGAGGTGGCGCTGTCGATGGCCGAGTTGTGCGATGGCGACGTGATCCTGTATGCCGCCGATGGCCAGCATCCGGCGCTGCTCGCGCAGCGCGAGGCCGGCAAGCGCGTCACCTATATCAGCGAGAACAAGATCATCCGCGCCAGCGGCAATGATGTCGTCGATGCGATCAGGCTCGACCGCGACCTGTCGCCGGCCGCGCATGAGCTGCCGACCGATGTCTTGCTGGCCGCGATCTCCGGCGCCTGGGCGCTGGGGCTCGACACGCAGCTGATCCACACCGGGCTCGAGACTTATGGCACCGTCGATACCCAGACCCTGGTGATCGCCTGAATCGACAGCACCGCTCGCACAGATCGCACTGAAAGCACAGACAGCACCAGCACGAGACAAGCAGGAAAACAGACATGGAATTGATGCAGACCCGCGCGCTGCGCGGCCCGAACCTGTGGAGCCGTTACACCGCGCTCGAAATGGAAGTCGTGTGCACGCCCGATGAATGCACGATCGACGGCATGCCCGGCTTCGAAGACCGGCTGCGCAGCCTCTGCCCCGGCGTGGCCGACCTGCGCGCGCCCGGCTATCACGGCCCGCTGACACTGGCCCATGTGCTGGAAGCGATCATGCTCGCGCTGCAGACGCAGGCCGGCTGCCCGGTCAGCTTCAGCCTGACCAATGCGACGCCGGTCGAGCGCCGCTACCAGGTAGTGGTCGAGTACAGCGAAGAAGACGTCGGCCGCCGCGCGCTGAAGATGGCGCTGGCGCTGGCAGACTTTGCGTTTGCGCAGGCGCGCGGCACGCTGGCAGCCGACGCCGACGCACCGGACGTGGCCGCGATGGTGGCCGAGTTGCGTGAACTGGACGAGGACGAGCGCCTCGGCCCGTCCACCGGTTCCATCGTCAATGCGGCGGTCGCACGCGGCATTCCGTTCAAGCGCCTCACGCAAGGCAGCCTGGTGCAGATCGGCTGGGGCCATCGGCAGCGCCGCATCCAGGCGGCCGAAGTCGATTCCACCAGCGCCGTGGCCGAGACCATCGCGCAGGACAAGAACCTGACCAAGCACCTGCTGCATGCGGCCGGCGTACCGGTACCCATGGGCGCGCCGGTGAAGGACGTGGACGAAGCCTGGGCGGTGGCGCAGAAGATCGGTTTCCCGGTGGTCTGCAAGCCGCAGAACGGCTCGCAAGGCAAGGGCGTGACCGTCAACATCCAGACCCGCGAGCAGCTGGCACTGGCCTTCCAGTCCGCGACCGAGGCCGCGCGCGGCAAGGGCCCGGTGCTGGTCGAGAAGTTTTTCCCCGGCAGCGACTACCGGCTGCTGGTCGTCGGCAACCGCCTGATAGCCGCCGCCCGCCGCGACCCGCCGCAAGTGGTCGGCGATGGCAAGAGCACGGTCAAGCAACTGGTCGATGTGGTGAACGCCGACCCGCGCCGCAGCGACGGCCATGCGACCTCGCTGACCAAGATACGCTTCGATGACATCGCGATGGCCTGCCTGTCCGACCAGGGCCTGAAGCCCGATTCGGTGCCCGAAAAAGGCCGCCGCGTCGTGCTGCGCAATAACGCCAACCTGTCGACCGGCGGCAGCGCCACCGATGTCACCGATGACGTGCATCCGGAAGTCGCGTCACGCGCGATCGACGCGGCCGCGATGGTCGGCCTGCACGTCTGCGGCGTGGACGTGGTTTGCGAGAGCATCATGCGCCCGCTGGAAGAACAGAATGGCGGCGTGGTCGAGGTCAATGCCGCGCCCGGCCTGCGCATGCACCTGACCCCGTCCTACGGCAAGGGCCGCAACATCGGCGAAGCGGTGATGCAGCTGATGTTCGAGCATGGCGATGACGGCCGCATTCCGGTCGTGGCCGTGACCGGCGTCAATGGCAAGACCACCACCACCCGACTGATCGCGCATGTGCTCGCGACCAAGGGCCTGTGCGTCGGCATGACCAATACCGATGGTGTATACGTCGGCGGCCGCCAGACCGATAGCGGCGATTGCAGCGGCCCCAAGAGCGCGCGCAATGTGCTCGCGCATCCCCATGTGGAGGCCGCGGTGCTGGAGACGGCGCGCGGCGGCATGCTGCGCGAAGGCCTGGGCTTCGACAAATGCTCGGTGGCCGTCGTCACGAACATCGGCGAAGGCGACCACCTCGGCCTGAACCATATCCACACGCCGGAAGACGTGGCGCGCGTGAAGCAGATGATCGTGCAGAACGTCGCACCGACCGGCCATGCGGTGCTGAACGCCGCCGACCCGCTGGTGGCCGGCATGGCGCCGCACTGCCCGGGCAAGGTGATCTTCTTTGCGCAGAATGCGTATCACCCGGTGCTGGTCACACACCGCGCGCGCGGCCATCGCGTGGTGTTCGTCGACAATGGCGACATCGTGGTGGCCGAAGGTGCGCACCTGCAGCGCATGCCGCTTGCGCGCGTGCCGCTGACGCGCGGCGGGCTGCTCGGCTTCCAGGTCGAGAACACGCTGGCGGCGGTGGGCGCCTGCTGGGCGCTGGACCTGCCGTGGGAATTGATCGTCGAAGGCGTCATGAGCTTCAACAATGACGTCAAGGGCGCGCCGGCACGCTTCAACGTGATGCGCTACCGCGACGCGACCGTGGTCGCCGACTATGGCCACAACCCGCATGCGATGCGCGCGCTGGTCGCGGCTTTCGATGCGCTGCCCGCCACCGAAACAACGAAGCGCACCGTCGTCATCAGCGGCGCCGGCGACCGTCGCGATGAAGACCTGCGCGAGCTGACACGCGTGCTGGGCGGGGCCTTCGACAATATCGTGCTGTTCGAAGACGCATGCCAGCGTGGCCGCGCGGATGGCGAAGTGCTGGCGCTGCTGCGCGAAGGCTTGCAGGGTGCCGCCCGCGCCAGCCATGTCGAGGAAATTCGCGGCGAATTCATCGCGATCGACCGCGGGCTGGCCATGCTGAAGCCCGGCGACCAGTGCCTGGTGCTGGTCGACCAGGTGGAAGAAGCGCTGGCGCACCTGACGCAGCGGGTGGCCGATGCCTGACGCAGCGGGCAGCCAGCTCGCCGGATACGGCAACAATGACAAAGGGGACCTCGCGGTCCCCTTTGTCATTTGCGCGCTGTGCGCTCGGTGAGTCCGGCAGGCTTACATGCGCCAGCCATAGCCGACGTAGGCCACCGGCGTGTAGTCGCGCTCGACGATGGGGCTGTTCGTTTGCGCCGATGACAAGCGGTTCACGGTTGCGCCAAAAAACACTGCGCCGGTGCGGTTGAACGCGAACAGGCCGCTCAGGCCGATGCTGAACGATGTACCGGATCCAGGCGCGTACGCGGGGCGCCCCGTGGCCACCTCATTGCTGCGCACGCCAAAGTAATAGTCGTTCATCTTCGCATCCTGCCAGGTCGCGCTGACGATGCCGTTCAGCCGGAACGTCATGTCCTTGACCAGCGGACGGATGAACTGCACCTGCGCGACCTGCCCCTTGCTCTTGCCGCTGATATCGAAGCCATAATCGACGTTCAGCACGCCTGCCTCGGTCTGCCAGCGCAGGCTGGGGCCCGCCTCGAAAGCGAAATCGCGATCGGCCATGCCGGCAGTCTTCGTGCTGTCGGAGGCCGTGTAGCCGAAACGCGGCTCTGCATAGACGCCGATGCGCAGCGACTCGTCGGCGGATACGAAACCCCAGGCGCCCGCCTTCAGGCCGCTCACGTACGCGACATCCTTGTACTGGTACTGCAGCACCGGCAGCGCGAGGAAACGCACGCCGCTGCTGCCCGGCACCTTGGGCAGCACACCGCCGCCGATACCGATGAAATTTTGCGGCGTAGGTAAAGCTTGCTGAGCCTGCCTTTCGTTGGCGTCCTGGTCATTGGCGTATGCGCAGCCTGTGCCAGCGATCAGTGCTGCAAGCAGCGCAGCGGAGCGGAATGTAAAAGTCATGGTGTCCCGGAATGGTTGGTTTTCGTCGTGAGCAGGGGCGACGCCCGTATCGACGGGCTTCAGGCGCGAAAGCATACCGGAATACCGCACGGCGCGGCGATCAGGCCGGCAGCGCGAGCCTGCAACCGGTGCGTGCCTCGAAGGCCGCCACATCATCGCGCGTATCGAGGTCGGTGACGAACGCGCGGTTGTCCGTGTCCAGAACGTGCACCTGCGCCGGGTGCGCGTCGATGAACTTGCGCACGGCACCGGCCTTGCCCTCGTCAATCAGCTGCTGCACCAGAGGGCCGGCCAGCACCACCGGATTGCCGCGCTCGCCGCCAACCGACGGATAGACGACCCGGGCGCCGGCCGGACGCCGGCGGAAGCCATCGAGCAGCTCGGCAATCTCGCCTGCACCGACCAGCGGCTGGTCGGCCAGCGCGACGATCACGGCATCGCAGTCGCCGCCCAGTGCCTCCAGTCCGACCCGAACCGATGAGGCCTGGCCGCGCTCGGGCGCGGGATTGCGGACGATGCGCGCAAGCGGCGCATCGACCAGCGGCTCGATCAGTTCCGCGTAATGGCCAGTCACGACCACGAGCGCAGATGCGCCGGCCGCAGTCATCGCAGCCAGCGAGCGCTGTATCAGAGGCTGGCCATCGATGCGGATCAGGGATTTCGGAAGCCCGCCCATGCGCGCGCCCTCGCCCGCGGCCAGCAGCACCACGCCCAGCGACGGGTGGACCGCCTGTCCCGGTTCTTTCATTGTGATTTACCTTGTCGTCTGATGGCCTGATCGGATGACCCTGCCCGGATCTCCGGCCTTGGAGGCAACGTTGTGCCACGGGCGGCAAAATTTTGCCACCCGCATTGCGGCCGTGCGGGATTTTCCGACATTTTGCCCCGTGGTATGCAAATTGCTCAAGGGTTGCCAACCCGCCTATCACAGCTGCGCATGGCAACCACCACGACAACCACGACGACGACCACGACCACCGCCACCACCGGCGCGGGCGCGGTCTCTGGCAATGCCGAACTGCAGAAGATCAAGAAGGATCTGGCTGCAGCATTGGTCGCGGCCGGCGTCGTGGATGCCAAGCCGACGGATACCTATCCGAAGGGCTTCCCGATTGCGTATGAAAGGAATGGCTCCGTCAGCAGCGCCACCACCTGGACCGAGGCCTACAAGATGGTCACGAAGCGGGTGGACGACAAGAATCCCGCTACCCCGGGCACCCTGGTCATCGATACCGCGCTGCTGTCGGCCAACCTGAAGGCGACCAAGACCCTGGCGCAGCTGGGCGTGAACTCGCTGTCCAAATTCCCGAAAGGCACCTCGGTGACCGGCGCCATCGATGCGCTGTACAAGCAGACTTCGAACGGCAAGCTGGCGTCGGTACTGGCGCAGTCCGGCATCTATGACCTCAGCGCCTTCCCCGATGGCACCAGCGCCTTCGCCGCCTTCAAGCTGATCGAAGACCCGACCGATCCGGGCAAGGTATCGCGGGATCGCTATGCGGAATACAAGGCGTCGGCCGCGGCATTGAAGTCGATGGACATCACCACGCTGGTCAATTTCCCGCGCGGCACCACGCTGATCGAAGCCAAGGAGATGGTCGAGCCGAAGGCCGACCTGATGCTGCAGATGGTCGGCGTCGACAAGAGCTACTTCAAGAAGGACAACATCTCGTCGCTGGAAGCGCTGTCGGTACTGATGCACCTGCCGGACACCATCCGTGAAATGAAATCGCTGCCCACCGGCAGGACCTCGCAAGACATCGCGCAGCAATCGGCCGCCGCGAAAAAGCTGGTCTCGATGGGCTATGACAGCCTGGCGTCTTTCGCATCCATGACCGCGTTCGCGAATGAAGCGCCGACGGCCACCACCGCGCTGGGCGTCGTCAAGAAAACGCCGACGCCGGAGGATCTGCCGCTGCCGACCTCGACCAGTACCGAGCGCCTGTTCACGCCCACCACCAAGGTCGCCAAGCGCAGCTATGGCATGCCCAATCCGGTCAAGAGCTCGGTCTACACGGCGCTGCCCAGCGAAAAGGTGACGACCAATACCCTGCCGCCCGTCCGCGTGGTGACCGCCGCTGAAGTGCTCGCCTTTAACAAGGCGTTCTGGCCGCAGCGCGCAGTCACCACCACCCAGTAATTCCCCCGCCAAAAGCTATGGGCCGGGCCTCGGCGCCCCGCCGCGAGCGCCGAGCCGCCTCCCCGCGCCACCTGCCTCAGCCATCACACGGTTTGCTTTCCTGTATGAAATGCAAACTTCGTCCGCAATTCGCTGCCTTTACACTTTTTTTTGTGACAGGAATATTTCCTGTGACCTAGACTTCCGGAAGGAAACAGTTTCTGGAGAAATGTCATGAAGAAGCTCTGGTTGATTACCGTCGCCTGCGCCAGCGTCGCCGGCCCGGCCCTTGCTACCGATGAGGCAGCCAGCCCCTACAAGCCCTTCATCGTCCTCGACTCGTCGTCGGAGAAAGACTCCCTCGCGAACGAGTACATCGCCGCCAACATCACCATCGGCGTCAAGGCGCCGAACAAGGTCGAGTATTCGGTCAAGTCGGGCATCAGCCTCAAGGATGTGCCCAACAGCACCAGCGACACGATGAGCGCCAACATCGAAGGCAAGATCAAGAAGTCGTATGACATCGGCATGTTCTTCACGCCCTATGTCGCCGTGCGCCTGGGCCAGAAGATCAATTACAACACGACGTCGTTCACGCATTACGCGTTCGACGCCGGCCTGAAGATCCCGATGAGCAGCACCACGGCAATCGATGTCGGCGTGCGCCATCGCGACGCCTTCGACGCCTCGCAGCACTTCAAGAGCTTCCGCCTGCACTCGACCCTGCTGTGGGACCTGAGCCCGTCCAACACCCTGGGCCTGCGCTTCACCAAGAGCTATGCCACCCATGCCGGCGCGGCCACCACCGAAGAGCGTGAGACTTGGCGCCTGCACTGGCAGCACAATTATTGATCGTTGTCCGCGCAATTTCAGACAAGGCCTTGCATCTTGGGATGCCGGGCCTTTTTTATTGACCGTAATTGCTGCTCCGCAACAAGACCGCGCGGCGCGTTGTGTGCCTTCCTGACATCGCCGGCCTTTCCTGACATAATCTGCGTTTAAAGCTGACAAAAACCTGACGGTCACTTGTTAGACTCCCTGCTCATTTTATTGTTTTTTGGAAACTTCCGGATCGCTCATCGATATGATTGATCGCTATTTTCAGTTGCGCCCTCCCATCGCGCGGTGGCTGTTGGCCATGGTGCTGACCGCCGCGCTGCCCACGATTGCTGGCGCACAGGCGCTGCCGGAAGACAGACCCGCGCTGACCGTCCTCGGCATCGATGACCTGATCATCCTCGCGCTTCAACACAATCCCGCGCTGAAGGCCAGCCAGCGCGGCGTGGACGTTGCGAGCGCCGCCGTCACGACAGCCGGCGCGCTGCCCAACCCGAGGCTGGAGTTCAACACCGGCCGCAACGCTGCGCCGATCGGTAACTTGCAGTCGGGGCGCGTGAATGGCATCGGCGTGTCGCAGTTCATCGAGAATCCCGCGCTGCGCAGCGCGCGCATCAATTCCGCGCTCTACGCTGAGATGGGTAGCCAGCATTCGCTGGCGCTGACGCGCAATGAACTGGTTGGCCAGGTCAAGCTGCGTGCGTATGAATATCTGTTGCGGCGCGAAGAGGCACAGGCCGCAGCCGACGCCCTGGCCCTGCTGGAGCAGACCCGCGAACGCATCAAGGTCCGCGTCGAGACCGGTGAGACCGGCCGGTTCGACCTGATCCGCGCCGATGCCGAAATCGTCAACGCGCGCCAGCGCGAAGAAACCGCACGACTGCAGATCGCGCAGGCCGCCATCTCGCTGAACCGGCTGGCTGCCGGCATGCTGCCGCCGCGCTGGGAACTGGATGCAACGCTCGACGGTGCCGAGGCGCTGCCGTCGCTGGAAGCGCTGAAGCAGACCGCGGCGCGGCAGAACCCCGAGATTCGCCTGCTCGAGGCTGAGCTGGAGCGCAACAAGTCACGCATCGACGAAGCCTCGGCCAGCCGGCTGCCCGGCGTCGAATTCCGGCTGTCGCAACTGCGCGAGCCCGAGGTTCGGCAGGACATGGTCGGCGTGTCGATACAGCTGCCACTGCTCGACCAGAAGCGCGGCCCGCGTGCCGAAGCGATCGCCGAGCGCGAGCGCACCATCGCGCGCCTCGATGGTCGTCGTGCAGAATTGATCCAACAGCTGGAACTGGCCTGGCGCTCGGTCGAAATCGCACGCGTGCGCGTGCAGGCGCTGTCCGAAGGCGCGATCAAGGCTGCCGAAGCCGCGTTGCGCGTATCGGAGGCAGCCTACCGCTTCGGCGAGCGCGGCATCCTTGAAGTGCTGGATGCACAGCGCGTGCTGCGGTCGGTACGACAGGACCTGCTGCTGGCCCGCTTCCAGTTGCAGTCCTCGCTGATCGAACTCGACACACTGGCCGGCCGCTATGCCAGCGGCACCCGCTGAATGCTTACCTGATCGTACCTGCTCAGCCCGCCCCCACGACGATTCCACGCCCATCCCACGTACATCCCGATCCCGCCAACCATGCGCACAATGCACGCACTGAAATCAAAGACTATGGCCGCCGTCTGCCTGATGGGCGCGGCGCTGCTGCTCGCCGGCTGCGGCAAGGACAAGCCCCAGCCTGAGGCACCGAAGGTCGAAGCCAAGAGCGACCCGATGGAGGTCACCCTCGATCCTGCGATGACGAAGCAGTTCCGCGTCGAGAACGCGACCATGTCCGACATCGCCGTCACCCAGCTGGTGGCCGGTCGTATCGAGGCCAATGAACAGCGCACCACCCGCATCGGCGCGTCCGTCACCGGGCGCGTGGTGCATGTGCTCGCCGAAGTCGGCGACCGCGTGAAGGCCGGCCGGGCGCTGGCCATGCTCGCCAGCCCGGAACTGACACAGGCACAGCTTGCCTACCTGCGCGCGCTGTCGTCCACCAAGCTGGCCGAGCGCACCGTCGAACGCGCGCAGGCCCTGGTGGCCGCCGACGTGATCGGCAACGCCGAGCTGCAGCGGCGCGAAGTCGAACTCAGCGTCGCGCGCGCCGAATTGCGCGCCGCGCATGACCAGCTGCGCCTGATCGGGCTGACGCAGGTGCATATCGACCGCCTGCGCGACACCGGCGCGATCACCTCCGAAGTGCCGATCACCGCGACCCGCAGCGGCATCGTCATCGAGCGCAAGGTGAGCCAGGGTCAGGTCGCACAGCCGGGCGATCCGCTGTTCACGGTGGCCGACCTGTCGAATGTCTGGGTGATCGGCGCACTGCCCGAGCAGGATGCGAACTCGGTGCGGCTGAACCAGCAGGTCGAGGTGCAGGTCGCCGCGCTCGGCGCAGAAAAACTCAAGGGCCGCATCGTGTTCATCAGCGATACCGTGCAGCCGGACACGCGCACCGTGCCCATCCGTACCGAAGTCGAGAACCCGAAGTTCGAGCTCAAGCCGCAGATGCTGGCCACGCTGAAGCTCAACGGCAGTTACCTGAAGCAGCTGGCCGTGCCGGCCACCGCGGTGGTGCGCGAGAACGACAAGGACTATGTGTTCGTGAAGGTTGCCGACAACCGTTTCCGCCTGACCGAGGTTGAACTGGAGCCGGCCGCCGGCGACCTGCGTCCGGTACGCAAGGGCATCGACGAGGGCACGCCGGTCGTGGTCGACGGCAGCTTCCACCTGAACAGCCAGCGCAAGCGCGCCGAGCTGGAGTAAGCGATGCTGAACGGACTGATCAAGGAGGCGCTGACGCAGCGCTTCGTGATGGTGGTGATCGCGCTCGCGCTGATCGGCTTCGGCATCCGAGCCACCACCCATTTGTCGGTGGATGCTTTCCCCGACGTGACCAACGTGCAGGTACAGGTGGCCACCGAGGCACCGGGCCGCTCGCCGGAAGAGGTCGAGCGCTTCGTCACCGTGCCGCTCGAAATCGCGATGACCGGCCTGCCCGGCCTGACCGAGATGCGCTCGCTGAACCGCAGCGGCCTGTCGATCATCACACTGGTCTTCACCGACAGTACCGACGTCTACTTCGCGCGCCAGCTGGTGATGGAGCGCCTGATGGAGGTGCGCTCGCGGCTGCCGGAGGACATTACGCCGGTGTTGGGCCCGGTATCGACCGGCCTCGGCGAAGTGTTCCAGTACACGCTCGACCACCCGAAGGATGGCAATCGCAAGCTTTCCGAGGCCGAGCTGATGGAGCGGCGCTCGCTCCAGGACTGGGTGGTGCGTCCGATGCTGCGCTCGATCCCGGGCGTGGCCGAGATCAACTCCTTCGGCGGTTACGAGCGCCAGTATCAGGTGCTGGCCAATCCGGACCGGCTGCGCCACTACCAGCTGTCGATGGCCGACGTGCGCGCCGCGATCGCGCAGAACAATGCCAACTCCGGCGGCGGCATCCTGCCGCAGGGCGCCGAGCAGTACCTGGTGCGCGGCGTCGGCCTGACCCGCACCGTCGAGGACATCGGCAACATCATCCTTAAGGAAGAACGCGGCATCCCGGTCTACGTGCGCGACGTGGCCGACGTGAAGATCGGCGCCGCAGTGCGCCAGGGTGCGCTGATCAAGAACGGCGTCACCGAATCCACCGGCGGCATCGTGATGATGCTGCGCGGCGGCAATGCGAAAGAGATCGTCACCCGCATCAAGCAGCGCGTCAACGAGATCAACAGCAAGCACATGCTGCCGGGTGGCCTGCAGATCGTGCCCTTCTATGACCGTACCGAGCTGGTCGATGCATCGCTGTGGATGGTCGGCAAGGTGCTGATGGAGGGCATCATCCTGGTGGTGATCGTGCTGTTCGTCTTCCTCGGCGACTTGCGATCCAGCCTGGTGGTGATCGCGACGCTGGTGATCACGCCGCTGGTGACCTTCATGGTGATGAACAAGATCGGGCTGTCAGCCAACCTGATGTCACTGGGAGGGCTGGCGATCGCGATCGGCCTGATGGTGGACGGCACCGTCGTGGTGGTCGAGAACGTGTTCCACAAGCTCGGCCACGCGGCACCCGGCGAACGCATGAGGATCGTGCTCGAGGGCACGCTGGAAGTCGCCAAGCCGACCATCTACGGCATCTCGATCATCATCCTGGTGTTCCTGCCGCTGATGACGCTGACCGGCATGGAGGGCAAGACCTTCTCGCCGCTGGCGCTCACCATCGCGATCGCGCTCGCGGTATCGCTGGCGGTGTCGCTGCTGCTGTCGCCGGCGCTGTGCTCGTACATACTGAAGGGCGGCGCCGACCATGACACCCCGCCGATCGCGTTCATGAAGCGGCACTACCTGAAGCTGCTGAACACGGCGATGGGTGCCGAGAAGAAGACCGTCGCCGCCGCGATCGGCCTGCTGATCGCGTCGTTCGCGCTGGTTCCCCTGCTCGGCAAGAGCTTCATCCCGATCATGAAGGAAGGCTCGATCACGCCGTCCATCATCCGCATGCCCAGCATCTCGCTCGACGAGGCGGTCAAGATCGACATGGAAGCGATGCGACTGGTGAGCCAGGTGCCTGGCGTGCGCGCGGCAGTGTCGGTGCTGGGCCGTGGCGAATCGCCGGCCGATCCTTCCGGCCCGAACGAGTCCAACCCGATCGTATCGATGGACCCGAATTCCGATCGTACGCAGGTCGAGATCGAGAACGACATCCGCCAGGCGCTGGCCCACATCCCGGGCGTGCAGGTGGTGATGAACCAGCCGATCGCGCAGCGGGTCGACGAAATGCTGACTGGCGTGCGCTCGCAGCTGGCCATCAAGATCTTCGGTGACGACCTGACCGAGCTGCGCCGGCTGTCCGAACAGGTCGCGCAGATCGTCAAGCAGGTGCCGGGCGCGCGCGACATCCGCGTCGACCGCCTGTCGGGACAGCAGACACTGACCATCGACATCGATCGCCGCGCAATCGCGCGCTACGGCATCAACGTGGCCGACGTCCATCAGATCATCGAGACCGCGATCGGCGGCAGCGAGGTCAGCCAGCTGTATGAAGGCGAGCGTCGCTATGCGATTCAGCTGCGTTATCCGGAAAACTTCCGCAACTCGGTGGACGTGATCCGCGAGACCATGCTGCGCACCGCCGACAACGCGATGATCCCGCTCGAGAGCGTGGCCAGCATCAAGGTGATCGACAGTCCGCCGATGGTCAACCGCGAGACCGGCAAGCGCCGTGTCGTGGTCGGCGCCAACGTGGCCGGGCGCGACCTTGGCGGCTTCGTCGCCGAGGTGCAGCAGCAGGTCGAGGCCAAGGTCAAGCTGCCCGAGGGTTACTACTTTTCGTGGGGCGGCCAGTTCGAGAACATGCAGCGCGCGATGGGCACGCTGATGGTGATCGTGCCGCTGACGATTGCCGCGATCTACTTCCTGCTGTTCCTGATGTTCAATTCCGCACGACTGGCGGCGCTGATCATCACGGTGCTGCCGTTCGCGTCCATCGGTGGCGTGTTCGGGCTGGCGCTGACCGGCGAATACCTGTCGGTCCCGGCGTCGGTAGGCTTCATTGCGTTGTGGGGCATTGCGGTGCTCAACGGCGTGGTGCTGATCACCTATGTGCGCAAGCTGCGCGAGGATGGCCTGCCGCTGAACGAAGCGCTGCGCCAGGGCTGCTCGCAACGCTTCCGTCCGGTGATGATGACGGCCACCGTCGCATTGCTCGGCCTCGTTCCCTTCCTGTTCGCGACCGGCCCGGGCTCGGAGGTGCAGCGTCCGCTGGCCATCGTCGTGATCGGCGGCCTGATCACGTCGACCCTGCTGACGCTGGTCGTGCTGCCGGTGCTGTACCGCTGGTTCGAACCGCCCTTTGCGGAGACCGACGAAGAGCGCCACCGGCGCCTCGTGAACGCCGACATCTGATCGCATGCCGACAGGCCGGGCAGTTCGCCGGCCTGCCGGCGTGAAGTTCAGTGTGCAAAGGCGCATCGTGGCAGGCATCCTCATGGACGCCGGCTTGCCGTGACTGCCGCAGCCGGGGCCTGACGCGTTACACTCGCGTGCATCATGGCCGACCCTTCCACTACGCCGATCACCGCCGCCATGGCGCAAGGCGCACCAGCGACTGCCGCGCGTCGCCCTGCCACGCTGATGCTGCTGAACCCCAGAGCCGGGGGCGGCCGTG